>ERZ808041.16-NODE-16-length-258957-cov-21.914961_pt1 | contig 258957 bp, 196 predicted proteins | sample MGYA00380192_ERZ808041 | MGnify/ENA primary metagenome ERZ808041 (study PRJEB31490, sample SAMN06133412) | mouse gut metagenome | isolation source: Z1_1 | host: mice | place: China: Chengdu | collected 2015-05 ...
CAGGTCGCGACCCTACAAGTGGATGGAGGCGACGTCGGTTTACGAGAATCAAATGCACCGAACTTTCGGCTTGAACCTTTTTTTCTGATAGCTGAGAGGGGTTGAATGTGGGGAGCAGGTATCAGGTACGCGGAGCCGCTGGAAAGGTGATGGTGAAGGTGGCGCCTGGGGCGGGGGCCGGACGGGATGTAAGGGAGTAGGAGCAGCCGTGTTTTTCGAGGATGTCGGCTATGCACATCAGGCCGAGGCCCTGTCCGTGGGGCTTGGTGGTGTGGAACGGTGTGAAGAGGTGCTGTTCGCCGGCAGGGGTAAGGCCGCATCCGTTGTCGGTGATTGAGATGGTGGCCGGATTGGCGGTAATCTGTATGCCGATTTCTCCGCATTCCTTCCGTGGACTTTCGGCTATGCTTTCGGCGGCGTTCTTTATGATGTTGACAAGCACCTGTTCCATTAGGATGGCATCGACCGGAGCAAAGACCTCTTTCTCAGATGGATTCAGTGTTAGATGCAGGCTTTTTCCGGTTGCCGACCGGGCCACAGATTCAAGGAATGTGAATCGCTGCTGCATCAGTTCGTTGAGATTGGTTTTCAGCAGTCGGGCTTCCGGGATTTTCACCACATCGGCATAGGCAGTTATGAAGCCGCTGAGGGCGTCGCAACGCTCCGAGCAGCTGCCGATCAGTTCGGCGATGCCGTCGGTGTCGTCGCTGTGCAGCAGCATCAGCGTTTCGAGCGCCGAATGTATGCCGCCCATGGTGTTGTTCACCTCGTGGGCCATGAGGCGCACCATTTTGGAGAATGTGGCTTTCTCGGCTTTGCGCACTTCGTCGGTGAGGTTTTCGATGAGCAGGAATTCGCGGCGGAATCCCATCTCCATGAACCACAGGCGTGACAGGCGCAGAATCCCTCCTCCCGAATGGTTGAGATTGACCGTTTCGGTCTCCCCCGCGTTCAGTGCTGCGGCGCAGGCGGCCACCTGACCCGGAAGCGATGCAAGCGTGGCACGGTGTGCATCGGCGGCGGTAACACCCATCAGCGTGGAGGCCGCGGCGTTGAGGCGGGTTATGCGTTTGTCGAAATCGAAAATCACCACCCCCATGGGCGATGCGTCGATGAGCAGGCTGAGAAACGAGTTCTGCTCATGCTGGCGCAGGCGTTCGGAGCGCAGCTGCTCCATGAGGCTGTTGAAGAGTTTCACCAGATTGTCGGCGTCCACCTGTCCCACCGGAGCGAGGCGGCTGCTGAAATCCTGACCTTTAAGCAGGTCCATGCCGCGGATTACGGTGGATACCGGTTTGATTACCGCGATGTACATCAGGCCGAGAGCCACGAGAGTGGCGCCGCCCATGGCGTAGCCGAGCCATTGGGGCGCGTCGGGCCACAGATGCGGTGCGGCGAGCATCCCTATTGTCAGGAGTGTCACGACTATCCAAAGCATAAACGACCGGCTCATGGGTGTAAACGGGGTGGTGGCGGGTTAAAGATTGTGTTTTTTGATTTTGCGGTAGAGCGCCTGACGGGTGATGCCTAACAGTGCGGCCGCATGGGTCACGTTGCCGTCCACTTTGCGCAGGGCTGCGGCGATGGCCGCTTTTTCGGAAGCCTCGAGGTTGACGGGGGATGTGGACGCGGTGTCGCTTGTGGCGGGAGTGCCTTCCGGCTGCTCCGAACCGAGCGCTATGGCGGTGCGGAAATCCTCGGTGGTGAGGCGGCTGGAAGTGGAGATGAGCAGCGTGCGTTCCACAAGGTTCCTGAGCTGACGCACATTGCCGGGGAAGGGCTGCGACTGCAGGAATGCCACGGCGTCTGGCGAGAGTGTGGGGGCGGTGCGGTTGCACTGAGCGGCATAGTCTGCGATGAAATGCTTGGCGAGCGGCTCGATGTCGGCGGGACGTTTGCGCAGCGGCGGTAGATGCAGCGTGATGAGGTTGATGCGGTAGAGAAGGTCCTCGCGGAACGTGCCTTCCGCCACCTTGGCGCCGAGGTCAGCGTTGGTGGCCGCGATTATGCGGAAATCGCTTGTGCGCGTTTTAGAGTCGCCGAGCCGTTCGAATGTGTGCTGCTGCAGCACGCGCAGCAGTTTCACCTGGCTTGTGGGGTCGAGGTCGCCTATTTCATCAAGGAAGATGGTGCCTTTGTCGGCCATCTCGAAGCGCCCTATGCGGTCGGCCACGGCGCCGGTGAATGCTCCTTTCACATGGCCGAACATCTCGCTTTCGAAGAGCGACCGGGAGATGCCCCCGAGGTTCACCATGACGAACGGCCCGGATGCGCGCCGCGAGTTGCGGTGGATGGCGCGTGCCACAAGCTCCTTTCCGGTTCCGTTCTCCCCAAGGATGAGTACCGGGGCGTCGGATGCCGCCACACGAGCCGCCGTGCGGAGCATCGAGTCGAGCGCGGGGTCGTTGCCCACTATGTCCACGCGGTTGAATCCTTCGGTCTCCGGCGCCGATGTCGTTGTGCCTGCGAGCTGCAATGCGGTTTCCACACGGCTGAGAAACATGCGGTTCTGCCAGGGCTTGGTGATGAAGTCGAACGCGCCCAGGCGCATCCCCTCCACGGCAAGCGGGATGCTTCCCCAGCCGGTTATCAGAATCACCGGCACTTCGGGACGCAGTACCTTGAGGCGCTGAAGCAGTTCCAGCCCCTCCTCCCCAGAGGTCGTGTCGGAGAAATTCATGTCGATGACGGCAAGCTGCAGGTCGGGCCTTGTGCGGGCGGCCACCAACGCCTCGTCGGGTGATGCCACGGCCTCGGATTCGTAGCCTGCGTGCTTGAGCAGCACGCTCAATGACAGCCTGATGGTTTTGTTATCGTCGACAATAAGAATCATATGGCAAAGTTAATGAAAAATCGGAGATACAGATTATCTTAATTGCGGAGCAGACGGTCGAAATCGGCGTTGAGATCGGTGTGGCGCGCATAGTCCCAGAGAGTGAGCGACCGGAGCTGGTAGTAATAGTGCCAATACTGGTAGAGCTGGTTCACGAGGTTCTGCCGCGCCTGGTCCTTTTTAAGCTGCGAGTCGTTGAGGTCGAGGGTGGAGATGCGCCCTATCATGAAGGTCTCAACGTTCGTGTCATATCGCCGGAGGGCTATGGTGTCGGCGCGCATGGCTATGTCGAGCTGCCGCTGCTGGTTGCTGAACCGCTCCACAAGCAGGAAAAGGTCCTGATTGAAGTTCATGTTCTCCTGACGCAGGCGACTCTCCACCACACGGCGGTTGCTTTCGGCCACTTTCACCTTGCCCCGGCGTTTACCCCAGTCGAGCAGAGGGATTTTCACCCCGATTTCCACCACCTGATTGTCGCGAAGACCGCGGTAGCTGTTCTGAAATTCAGCCGCAGTGCCGGTGTAGCCCACCTGGGCAAACAGGCGGATTTCGCGCAGGTCGCCTTTGGCCTGTGCCACGGCATAATCGGCTTCGAGCTGCCGGCGGCGCAGATTCTTGGCGAACTTGTTGTTGGCCAGGGCGCGGTCGAGGGCGTCGGCATAGGTTATGTCTACCTCCGGTACGGCATCGGGCACCGATGTGAGCAGTTCCACATCCTCCCCGTAATCGAGGAACGAGCGGAGGGTGAACATGGCGCTTTTCAAGGCGCTCTCCGAGTCGGTGAGTTCCGACTGCGCGTCGAGCAGATTCAGCTCCATCTGCAGAAGGTCGTTCTCGCTTATCTGCCCCATCTGCCGCTTAACTTTCGCCACGTCGTAGAGTTTCGATGCGTTTTCGAGATTCTGCCGGGCGATGCCGAGATTCTCGCGGGCCATGACGAGGTTGAAATAGTTGTTGATGGCAGTGAGCGCTACATTTTCGGTGGCACTCAGGAATGCCGCCTTGGCCTCGGCGTAGCGTTCAGGCTCTATGCGCCGGTTCCATTTTATGCGGTTCACGCCGAAAATGGGCTGGTCGAGCGTCAGGGCCACAGGAATTGACATGAAGCGGTTCTGTCCGTTCCCTTCAAGGTCGCGGATGAAGTCGAGGCTCGAATTGAGGCTGAGCGTACCGCCGGTGAGCCAGATGTTCTGACTTACGGACAGCTCGCCGTTCATCTGCAGATAGTTGTTGCGGACAAACGAATAGGAACCCTCCTGGTTCATGTAGGAGGTGTACTGCTTGCGGTAGGAGGGGAGCGTAGCGTTGAAGCTCACTTCGGGCAGGAGGTCGGAGCGGAATGTGCGGTACTCCCAGTAGGCCTGCCTCAGTTCGTCGAGGGCCACGGCGGCTTCCACGCTGTGGAGGCGTGCGCGGTCGATGGCCTGCTCGAGGGTGAGGCTCAGCACCTCACCGCGTGCTGTAGTGGCGGTGAGGAGCAGGGCCGCGGTTATCATAGTGTTGAAAAATCTGTTCATGTCCGGGGATTTTAGCTATTATAGCTATTGTAGCTAAAATAGCGGGGTCATTCGTCTTTGAGGGCTGAAGCTGCATCAATTTTCATTGCACGGGAGGCCGGGAACCATATTCCGGCGAGAACCATGAGGGCGAGGAGTGCGTAAACAATCGCCACACAGGCCGTGAAACGCGGCCACTCGAAGTAGAATGCGAAATTGGTGGAGGCGTTCATTTCAAAATGGGTCAGCAGCCAGTCAAGAACGATTGCCGGCACGGTGGCCACGGTGAGCAGCATCAGCCCTTCGCCCATGAGGCGGCGGAAAATCTGCCCCCGTGTGGCGCCGTTCACCTTGCGGATGGCTATTTCGCTCACGCGCTGCTGTGTGCGGAACCAGAACGTGCCGAGCAGCCCGAGGAAGATGCTCACCATCAGGAACACCATCAGGACAATGTGGTTGCGCACCTCGATGATGTCACTGTGCATGGTGCGGTGGCCCTGTTCTTCGGCCAGATAGATGTTTTCTACAAAAGTGTTGCCGCTGCGATAGGTGGTTTCGTTGTCGCGCAGAATCTTTTCGGCGAAGCCTTCCACGGCCTCCGGTTTCACCCTCAGCAGGACGGTTCCCCACAGATATTTCTGCTCGTCGTTTACAAAACCGGAAATGCGTGTGCCGAGTGGAGATTCGAACGGCATGCGCTGAATGCTGTTGACAAGGCCTCCGATTGTCACAAGGTTTGAATCGTTATCGAGGAAATTGCGCCCAACAAACTCATCGGGCGACCATTGGGCCATGTCGGCATAAGCTTCCTTCCAGTCCTTGTATTCCTTGTGCGGGAATTTGGTGAACGGGATGTCGGGCGTGAGCAGGCTTGCGCCCGACTCGATGATGTCTCTCAACTGTTGGGGCGATTCGCCGTGGGCACCGTGGATGCGCAGCAGTTCGAAATATTCGGGAGTGACGTAGCGCCACGCCACCGAATAGAGGAAACGCAGCGAGTCTGTTTCATCAGCGACTTTCAGTTCTGCGGACGAGAGGTTCATTTCATACGGCACGCCAAGCGAGGTGATTGCAGCAATTTCCACGTCGGGGTGCGAGCGCAGCCGGTCGTAGATGGTGCGGCGGCTTTCCATATGTGTGGCGTCGGTCGAATCGGAAGCGACATAGCTGTCGGTGTCGGATGGCACATCGCCATATTGTACGACGAATACATTTTCGGCGTCCATTCCCATGCCGATGCTGTAGGTTTTTCCCTGTACGAAAAGGTAGTCGGTCACATACCACATCACCACGCTTACAACCATCAGCTCCACCACCAGCCAGAGGTTGGAGCGCCATTCGGTTGTCATCTGTTTAAAAAGTCTACGGCTCATATCGTTATTTCGTAGTTTCCTGTGAAAAGTTAGATCTTGAAAAATGTGATTTCCGGGGTTATTTGATGGCCTCAACGGGGCTGACGCGCGATGCACGCCATGCCGGTATGCCGCTTGACAGGAGGTTGAGCACGAAGCAGAACCCTATGGCCCACAGCAGGGTGCGCCAGTTGAGCAGCATCCAAACGCTCACGTGTGCCGGGGTGTCGCCGATGTAGTAGTCCACGAACAGGAGGTCGGCGCACAGCCATCCGAACAGGGCGCTGACAATCAGTCCGAGCACGCCTCCTGCCAGAGTGACGATGAAGTTCTCGGTGATGATGCCGCGGATCAGGCGCCAGCGTGTACAGCCGAAGGCACGGCGTACACCCATCTCGCTGACACGGCGGCGAAGGCGGCTCTGTGTCATGCTCGAGAGGTTGACGGCAGGGATGAGCAGTAGGATGGCGAACGTAATGAGACGTCGCCTGCGTGGGGCCTCGGTATCAGGTGCTTGGTTCGACCATTTTTTATAGCGCACTGCATCCTGTGTGAAAGGGGCGCCGAGCAGGTTTATCTTGTAGTCGGTGGCTTCCATCTCCTTGTCGTAGGCAAGCGCCCGTTGTTGAACCTCTTTACGGATTGCCGGGAAGTCGGCCTTGTCGCGGGCGAGGACAGTGACCGAGAAATCGCCTAACTGGGGTTTGAAGCCCGATGAATGGTAGTCTGTGATGGGAATCCAAGCGTTGGCCACCACACGTGTGGCGATGATGGGCACGTTCTCCACCACGCCCACAACGTTGTATGGGTTGAAGTGATTCACGATGATTTCACGCCCGACGGCGGCCTCCACCGATCCGAACAGCTCATGGGCTGCATCCTCGGAGATAACGATGGAGTTCTTCATGCTTTTTTCATTGTAGGGCGCTCCGGCAAGAAATTTGAAATTGAACACTTTCCAGTAGTCGGCGTCGGTTTCGTTGATACCGGCTGACATCGGGATTCCCTTGGGAATCTGGAGTGTGCCGGAGTTGTTGCTGTATTTGGTGGCGCATTCGGCCGATTCAAGATTCATGAAAAGACGGTCGGCTGCCTCGCGCGACATATGCGAGCTTGCCGTATAGTCGGGCTTTTCAATGTTGGTGAGACACATGTCGGGGGCATGAAGATAGCGGTCGCGATAGGATTCAGGGTCGACGGGCATCACCTGCACCTGCTCGATCATCACCATCACCATGATCAGGAAGATGGCGAGTGCCGTTCCGGCCACTGTGACCCAGCCTATGAGCGGCTGTACACGCATTTCAGTCCAGGCTTGTTTTATGATATTCATTTGAAATGATTCTTTTTGAGGGTTGCTGTTGAATTGTGAACGGGAGAGATGTGGGATATCGGCATTGTGGTCAGCCTATCTGGCGCCCGTCGAAGAAGCGGACAATGCGGTCGGTCTGCCGTGCCTGCTCCTCGTTGTGGGTCACCATCACCACGGTGCGTCCGTCCTGACGGTTGAGTGTGTGGAGGAGGTCCATCACTTCGGCGCCCATTTTCGAGTCGAGGTTGCCGGTGGGCTCATCGGCGAGGATTATGCGCGGGTCGCCCACGATGGCGCGTGCTATGGCCACGCGCTGGCACTGACCGCCCGAGAGCTGGCCGGGCATGTGGCGCATGCGGTGGCTCAGGCCAACGCGGTCGAGTACCTCGGCCACGCGCTTGCGGCGCTCGCTGTCGGAGACGCCGCCGCGGTAGAGGAGAGGAAGCTCCACATTGTCGGCCACATTGAGGGTGGGGATGAGGTGGAAGCTCTGGAACACGAAGCCGATGTTGGCGTTGCGGAAATGTGCCTGTGCGGCATCGGGGAGCTCTCCTACCTTACGGCCGTCGATAAGCACCTCCCCTTTGGTGGGTTTGTCGAGCAGGCCGATGAGGTTGAGCAGCGTTGATTTGCCGCAGCCTGAAGGTCCCATGATGCTCACGAACTCACGTTCCACCACCTCGAGGTTCACGTTCTCGAGTGCAAGTGTCTCTATCTCCTTGGTGCGGTAGGACTTATCGACGCCTACCAGTTTTATCAGACTCATAGTTAAATATTTATTTAAGTTTTATGCTGTTTTTATGTTCATATTTTTTCATCTCCGAGGTCACCACTTTTTCGCCCGGTGTCAGCCCTTCAACCACTTCGATGTAGTCGTAGCTTGAGTCGCCGAGCTTCACGCGGCGCTTGTTGAGGCGGTTGCCTTCCACCACAAAGAGGTCGTAGGAACCGGGACCGCTGAAAAACGAGCCGTAGGGGATGCGTACGGCGTTGTCGCGCACTTCACGCAGCACGAACACCTGTGTCTTCAGGCCCGAACGGAGCTTGGGGTTGGTGTCGTCGTCCACGGCCACGTCGAATGCTATCACCCCGTTTTTCGAGAGGGGTTCGGCCGAGGTGATATGGCCCGGCAGGGTTGTAGAGCCGATGCGCACAATGGTGCCTGCGCCCGGCTGCACGGCGTCAGCGTTGACGTCGGTCACTTCGGCTGCCACCTTGAAATGGCTGAGGTCGGCAATAACCGCCACACGTTCCCCCTCGCTCACCTGGCGCCCCACTTCGTCGGCTATGTAGGTGAGGGTGGCCGCGCGCGGCGAGCGGAGCTTGGCATCCTCGAGTGTGCGCTGTTTTTCCGATAGGTTGTTGTCGAAGATGCTGAGTTCAAGCTGCTTCATCTTCTGGGAGTTGCCTCGTGAGGCGCGTTCGTTTTCGAGCTGCGCCTTGAGTTGCTGCAGTTCAAGCCGTGCGGTGCTGCAGGCCAGTTCAGCCTCGCGCACACGCTCGCCGGTGCCGGAGCCTATGCTGTCGAGCCGTCGCTCGTTTATCACCTCTTGCTCCAGGCGGTTGAGGTTCATGGCCTTCACTTTCACCTGCATCTCCAGGTCGCTCAGGAAAGTGCGGTTGTTGAGCACGGTCTGCTCACCTTCAAGCACCTTGTGGCGCCGTTCGTCGGCCATGCGCCGCAGTTCGGTCTCGGCCGAGGTGAGGTCGAGCCGCAGCAGCGGAGTGCCGGCCGCCAGACTGTCGCCGGCCTTGCAGTACACCTCGACGATGCGGCTTGTGATAGGCGAGTTGATGATCATCTCGAACGCGGGTACCACGCGGCCAGTGCCGCCGATGGAGGTCTCGATGGTGCCGAGGGTCACTTCGGCCACTGTTATGGCACTGCGCTGCACGCTCGGAACGGTGAAAAGGAATGCCGCGCCGATGGCGCATGTCAGGGGGATTATCACCCACAGTGAGCGGAGCCATTTCCGCATGGCTTCGCGGCGTTGCTGTTGTTTTGGGATTTCTCTGTCCATTGTGAAAGTTGTGTTACGCCCAAAATATATGGCACACAGCGTGCCAAAAATGCAAATGGTTGTAAATGAGCGTGCTTTGGCGTTTTGGTGGTGTACGGTTTCGTTACACTGTCCGCTTGCGGCCACCCCCGGCAGTGTCCGTGCCGGTCATATCTTGCCCCGGCTCCGCTTGCCATCCCCATTTGTTTGCAGATTTGCCGCCAAAAAGTTAACTTTGCCAATAGCTATTATAGCTATAGTAGCTGTTCCGGCTAAGACAGAAGATAGATGGAAGAAAATTATATAGTGTCGGCGCGGAAGTACAGGCCGACCACATTCTCAAGCGTTGTGGGGCAGAAGGCCCTGACGGCCACGCTGCGCAACGCCATAGCCACGAACAGGCTGGCGCATGCCTATCTGTTCTGCGGCGGCAGGGGTGTGGGCAAAACCTCGTGCGCCCGCATTTTCGCCAAGACCATAAACTGCGAGCATCCCACTCCGGAGGGCGACCCGTGCAACGAGTGCAGCTCATGCCGGGCGTTCAACGAAAACCGTTCGCTCAATATCCTGGAGCTCGACGCCGCCTCGAACAATTCGGTGAACGATATCCGCGAGCTTGTGGACCAGGTGCAGATGCCCCCTACGGAGGGGCGCTACCGCGTGTTCATCATCGACGAGGTACACATGCTATCGTCGGCCGCCTTCAATGCGTTCCTCAAAACGCTTGAGGAGCCGCCGAGCTATGTGATTTTCATCCTCGCCACCACCGAGAAGCATAAAATCATCCCCACCATTCTGAGCCGCTGCCAGATCTACGATTTCTCACGTATCACCATAGCCGATATGGTTGACCATCTGGAATATGTGGCCTCGCAGGAGGGTATCACCGCTGAGCGGTCGGCGCTGGGAGTGATTGCCCGGAAGGCTGACGGTGCCATGCGCGACGCACTCTCGATTTTCGACCAGGTGGCGGCTTCGTCGCGCGGACACATCACCTACCAGAGCACCATCGAGAACCTGAATGTGCTCGACGAGCGCTATTACTCGCGCCTGGTGGATGCGTTCTGCGCAGGCGATGTGGCGCAGGCTCTGCTGGTGTACAAGGAGATACGCGACCACGGTTTCGACTCCCATTTCTTCATAAACGGTCTGGCGCAATATATGCGCGACCTCATGGTGGCCCGCAATCCGCTGACGCTCCCGTTGCTCGACACTGACGAGGCGGTGAAGGAACAGATGGCGCAGCAGGCACAAAAACTGGAGCCGGACTTTTTCTATTCGGCCATGAGCCTCTGCAACGAGGCCGACCTTAACTATCGTCAGGCATCGAGCAAGACGTTCCTTGTGGAACTTCTGCTCATCAGACTGTGCCAACTAAACGGCCCTTCCCCCATCTATAGCGGCAACGGGGAAGGGCGGAATCTGCAAAAAATAGAGGTTGTCTCCCCGCAAGCGGGAACACCTGCTGCCGCACCCGCACCTGCAGCTGCGCCAAGGCCACAGGCTGCACCGCAGCCGCAGCCTGTGCAAACCGCACGTACACAGGCCGCATCGGCGCCATCGCGTACACCCGTCGCACCTGCACAGGCTGCCCCGGTGTCAACGCCGTTGCCGCCCCCTCCTGCACCGGGGGGAGGACGACCCGCGCGGCGTCCGTTGGGCAAAGGGCATGTATCGCTGGCTTCGGCGTTCGCCGAGCCTACTTCGGAATATGTAGCAGCCGCTGAAAAGACCGTTGCAACCAACCGCACTCCTATAAATCAGGATAATCTGCTGGCACTGTGGGAGGACTACATGAACGTGAACCCCAAGGCTCACGTGCTCAACAATACCCTGCGTGTGCACAAGCCTGTGCCGGTGAATGCAGCCGACACATCGGATGCATCGGCCTATGTGGTGACCGTGGTGAATCAGAGCCAGGTGGATGTGCTCGAGCAGGAACGTCCGCGGTTGCTTGAAACGCTGCGCCGCAAGCTCAACAACGATTTTTTCGACTTCTCGATAGCCCTCGACGAGAGCGCCGCGCCCACAACGGCGTGGAGCGACCGTGAGGTGCTCAATCACATGGTGGAAAGTTCGCCCTACATGGCGCAGTTCATCAACGACCTTAAATTCACCCTGTCCTGATGCGATGCGTGTGAACGAACGCATACTGAAACTTACCGGAATGCTGGGAGGCCAGCAGGCCGTGGGGATTGTGTGCTCGATTGTGCGCACCAAGCTTGTGGCCCTTTGGATAGGGCCTGCCGGGGTGGGTCTGTTCGGTATATTCAATTCGGCGCTCGACATGGTGAGCGGCGTGTCGCAGATGGGGATGCGCGACACGGCTGTGCGCCACATCGCAGCTTCGCATGGCGAGGATGTTCCGGCCATGGTGTGGAGCGTGCGGCGCGTGGCGCTTGCGCTCGGCATAGTCGGTGCGGTGGCCATGCTGGCACTGTCGCCATGGCTCAGCCGGGTGTCGTTCGGCACTTCCGACGGCTGGAGCTCGTTTGCGTGGCTGTCTCTTTCGGTGCTGCTGCTGACGTTGAGCAATGCCGAGGGTGCCGTGCTCCAGGGGTTGCAGCGGTTCAGGAAGCTCACCAAATGTTCGGTGACAGGGACGATTGCCGCCACAGCAGTGTCGGTGCCGATGTTCTATTTCTGGAGGGTGAACAGCATCATCCCCGCCATACTCGCTTTTTCGGTGGTCACGTGGATTGCCATGGGCTTTGTGCGCGAACGGGTGGACTATCCCGACCGCAGTCAGCGCGGATGGCGGCAGGCGTTTGCCGCCGGAAAGCAGTTCATGTTGCTCGGGTTCTACATCACACTTACCAATCTGGTTGGATACGCAGTGAACTATCTGTTTCTTGCCTATCTCAACCATTATGCCAGCCTCGACGCGGCAGGATTCTATAGTGCCGGATTCTCGCTGATCAACCGCTACGCCGGGCTGATTTTCGCCGCCATTGCCATGGAATTTTTTCCGCGCCTGTCGTCGGTGACAGGGAAGAGACGTGCCGAGAGTGTGTTTGTCAGCAACCAGATAGGTATTACCCTTGCCATCATAGTGCCGCTGGCGTGTGTGTTCACCACTCTGATTCAACCGGCGGTACGGTTGCTCTACACCTCGGAATTCGTCGATAGCGTGGTGCCTATGGTGGTGCTCGCCATGGCAGGCACCGCGTTCAAGGCCGTGTCGTGGTGCATGGCTTTCGTGATAGTGGCGCGCGCCGACGGACGCACGTTCCTGGTGACCGAAACCCTGTCGGCTTTGGTGGCCATAGCTTTCAACATCATCGGCTTCCGAATCGGGGGCTTTGCAGGCCTTGGCGTTGCATACACGGCATGGTATGCTGTCTACACGCTCATGATCGCTGTTGTCTATTTCCGCCGGTACCATCTGCAAGTCGACCGCTCCGTATGGACATTGGCTGCATATGCCGTGGCTGTCACCGCCGTATCTGGGGTGATAGCGGTGACTGTCGGACCTCTATGGACCGCGCCGCTTGCATTGTTGTCCTCGGTGGTGTCGGTTGTCATGCTAAGGCGCATGCTGAAGAACCGGAAAAGGTAGACATCTTTTTTGGCAAGGTATTTGTTATAACTGAATATGGGCGTTTGCGTCCGCAAGTGAAATACGTATAAAATCAAAAAACAATATAAAATAAAACGACAGAATTATGGAAAGAATAGAACCCGGCAAATATGTAGAACTCGGCTATGACCTCTACGCCGTTGAAGCCGATGGTAAGGAACAGCTCGTGCATCAGACTGATGCTACTGATCCCGAGAAAATCATCTTCGGGGTTACCCGCGGCATGATTGCGCCTCTTGAAAAGGCCATTGAAGGTCTGGAACCGGGCGGCAAATTCAATGTCACCGCCACCGCCGAAGAGGCTTTCGGTCCTTACGATCCGGAGCAGGTGGTTGAGCTGGAACGCGACATTTTTGTTGTGGACGGCAAATTTGACGAAAGTGTGATTAAAGTAGGTGCGCTCGTGCCGATGATGACAGCCGACGGCTTCCGCATAAACGGTCTGGTGAAGGAAGTGACCCCCACACACGTGAAAATGGACTTCAATCACCCACTGGCCGGAAAGGCTGTGCGCTTCGACGGTAAGATTCTTGCTGTCCGCGACGCCACCCCCGAGGAACTTCAGCCCGTGCACGGAGGTTGCGGCTGCGGTCATGACCACTGCGGCGATCACGACGGCTGCTGCTCCGATCACGAAGGCCACGACCATTGCGGCTGCGGCGACGGCTGCTGCCACTGATCAGAAGTCGGTCGACACTCTCCCGAAAATCGTGAAATAATTGAATTCTAAACCCACAAAGCGGGCGCGGCAACACATTTCTGCCGCGCCCGCTTTGTGGGTTTAGGATTCAGGTGATTGAATTGGAACTATATTTTTAATCTTAATTGGTCCGGATTACAGGCGGTTTGCGGCCAGTGTGCGGAATGCCTGGATGCCCTGATGGTTGATGTTCATCTTTTCGGCCTCGGCCAGATAGCGGTCGGAGTGGGCTTTGTCGCCGAGTCCGGCATATCCCAGTGCGAGCATGTAGAGGCAGTGGATGCGGTTGGCCTCGTCGAGTGAACCGTCCCAGATCTGCAGGTCGGGAAGCGATACGGCGAAGTAGTCCATCACAACCTTTTCGTGCAGGTGCTGTTTGCCGTAGTCAACCAGACGGTTGAAGTAGGCGCGGGCCTTCTTCTCGTCGCCCAAGGCACGGAATGCCAGACCTGCGTAGAAAATCTTGTCGGGCTTGGCGTCGTTGTAGTACATTGCGGCAGCCGGTTCGGTAGGTCCGAGAGTGGCCTGACGGAAGCATTCCTCAGCCTTTTCATTGTTGCCCATGGCCTTGTGGCAGATGCCGAGAAGATAGTAGAAGTCGTTCTCCTGAGCGCCGTAGAGCTTGCCCTCGCCGAGATGGTGAGGATATTCGAGGCACTGTTCGAGCAGGCTGACGGCTGCGTCGTAGTCTTTACGGGCGATGGCTTCCTTGGCAAGTTCAACGCGGGCTGTCTGGTACTGCATGGGCACTTTGCCTTCGCCGCCTTCCCACGGGTGGAAGATGTGAGCGTCGAGCTTCTTCATGGCTTCGGCGTATTTCCCGGTCTGGTTGAGCAGTGTTATCTCCTCAAGCACGAGGTCGTCGCGCTGTGCAATCAGTTCGGGATACTTTTGCAGGAATGCCAGACGCTCGGCGTGCGGGCGCTGCATCTTCTTGTAGAGCTGGTCAAGTTCCATGAGGATGCGTGAGTCGGTGGTGTCAAGAGCGAATGCGCGCTCCATGCATTCCAGAGCTTTCTCAGCGTCGTTGTGCTTGTTGAAATAGCCGAGGGCGAGGTTTCGCCATGTGGTGGGGAATTCCGGATTAAGCTCTGCGGCGCGCTGCCAGTGTGCCATGGCGAGGTCGTACTGACGTTTGTCGTAGTAGAGATTGCCGAGGAAGTGGTTGGCGTTGGCGTCGGCTGGGTTCATCGCGATAGCGGAGTTGAGTGCCAGGATGGCCTCGAGGCGGTTGGGGAAGCAGTAGTCGGGGCAAGCGGCAGCACCCTTTGCGAAAGCCTTGGCAGCCTCGTCGGTGCGTCCGGCCTGCAGCAGGCACCATCCCAGGTAATAATAGGTCATGGGGGTGACGGCATTTTCCTCAATAGCCTTGTTCCAGAGCTCCACAGCCTCATCCCACAGGCCGGCGGCGCAGAAGTCGAGAGCTATCTCGTCGTAGTTGTGGGCTGTGCGGAATTCGGGATATGTGCTTTCGGCATCCTTCTGTCCGAGTTTTTCAAGCAGGTAGATGCAGCCGAAGTTGAAGCGGTCGATGGCGAGCGATTCGCGGCAGAGGTCGGCAGCCTCCTGTTCGCGGCCCATGCGGCGCAGGATGGCGGCCTTGAGGGCGCGGGCTTTGGGGTTGTGCCAGTTGCGGAGCAGCGAGCGGTCTACTTCATAAAGGGCTTCGGCGTAGCGCTCCTGCATGCAGCTTATCTGGGCGCAGGCAAAGTAGCCGGCATCCTGCCATGCACCGTTCCATGTGGATTTGTAGAAACGGTTGTAGGCTTCGTCGAAGCGGCCCTGATATTTGAGTGCGAGGCCGAGGTTGTAGATCGGTTCGCCGTCGTAGGGGTTGGGATTGCGTTTCTGCAGAATCTTGACCGCTTTCTCCAGATATTTTTCGGCGAGGTCGAAACGGCCTTTGCGGATGTACCACAGGCCCATGGCGTTGTTGCAGCGCACATCGTTGGGGTCGCGGCGCAGGCCCTCCTCGTAGTAGTCCACGGGCGAGTAGGTGGCGTGGCGGTACTGCTCGAGGTGCAGACCGGTGAGGAACAGCTGTTCAACAGTCTGGATCTGTGCGGGGAGCAGAGCTGCCTCGGCAGCATCAGGGATGGGGCGGATTTCGTCCGGCTCGGAGTGCCATTCGAGCACTGTGCGGCCCTCCTTGACGAATTCGAGTGTGAGCGACGAGAAGGGAGCGCCCTGCACATCGATGGTCTCCTCGAACACCTTTTCAGGGGTGATGGTGGCCTCCTGGTTGAGGTAGACGCGGCCGTCCTCGCCTGTGAGGCGGATGGTGACTGTCTGACGCGAGGTGGCGAACACCTTGAGGTGCACTTTGCCGCCGTCAACGGGGTCGATGTTCATCAGAAGGTCCTTGTTGGCGTTCTTCACCACGCCCAGCTCGCGGTAGGGGAGGAAATACTGTGTGAATTCCTTCTCCTCATAGGGCATGAGCCATGTGAAGTCGGGCTGGTTCTCGGTGTACACACCGGCCATAAGCTCGATGTACGGGCCGTCGTCGTCGGTGAGGCAGCGGTCCCAGGCACGGCCGAAGTCGCCGTTACCCCATGTCCACTGTTTTTTACCGGGCGATACGTGATGGCTGGCCACGTGGAGCATACCGGCCTCGGTGTCGCATTCATAACCGCCTTCGAAGTCATATTTGGAGTTTACACCCATGTAGGATGTGGGCACGAAGATGTTCTTGTAGTTTGCGATGTCCACGCCGGCCGAGTAGTCCATCTTGTAGTAGGTGCCTGTGGCGATGGGGAAGGAGCTTACGGCACGCTTGCCGTGGTCGAACACAGCGTTGATGTCCGGCGGGAACACCGAACGGTAATGGTCGTTGACGGCCACAGCGGGGTTGGCCCACCACAGGAAGGTCTGCGGCACGTCGGTGCGGTTGTAGAGCACGCCTTTTATCTCGAGGTAGGCGCAGCCGGGACGCAGGGTGAAGCCTGCCATGCCCTTCTGATGGAACATGCGTTCCATCTCGCTGACCCAGACGGTCACGGAGCCGTCGGCATGCTCCTCGATGGTGCAGTCAACGGGCATGTAGGTGGAGGGACGGTGGTGCTGGGGCCAGTTGAATTCGATACCGCCCGAAATCCAGGGACCGGCGAGACCCACCAGCGCGGGTTTGATCACGTGGTTGTAGTAAACGAAGTGGCGCTGCTTGATTTTGTCGTAGGCCATCTGCACGCGGCCACCCAGTTCGGGGAGCACCATGACTTTGATGTACTCGTTCTCGATGAAAACGGCCTGCCATTCATGGTCGGTTTTTTCATCGGCTATCGACTCAATTACGGGATAGGGATAGACCACACCGCTTGAGCCCTGATAGACACGCTTTTCAAGAAAAATAGGATTTTTCTCAGGCTTCCCTACCTCATAGGTGGGGATAGTTACAGTTTCTTTCCAGGCTTTTACCATGATGATATAGAGTGGTTTATTTGTTGTTATGGTGACTTTTGAAGAGATTATTCGTAAATGGATGTGGAGGTTGTGGTGGCTGCAGGAGTGTCGGCGGTGACAAGGCTGCGGAGGGTTGCCTCGGAGATGGTTCCTTCTGGAGAGAACGCAGGCGAGTTCATGTAGCGGAGCACACCCTGATAGAGCGACTTTATTTCAGGATAGTCGGCCATAAGGTTGATCGAGCTGACAAGCAGTGTGCCTTTGCCGCATTTTGCCTCGAACATATAGCCCAGACGCCGGTTGTGCAGGAAGTTGTCGATGGCGCCTACAACAGGGTCGATATGTTTGCCTGTTGAACAGTCGGTCACGGAATCCATGAGCATTATGCGGGCGTTTTTCACCGGGCGCCACCATTGCCAGTCGCTGTGGCCGTCGTTGGGGAATCCGGCCAGTGCGGGGTGTGATGCATCCGCAAGCACGCCCATACCTCCGGCCTGTTTGGGGAAATGGACAGGACTCCAGAACACGGGGAGGAATTTGCTTTCGATGCCGTTGACCGTGGCAGGCGGGGGGAGGAAAAGAACCTTTTTACCCTGGGAAAGGGCGGTGGTGGCTTCATCAGCGAGCGACGTTACCACTATCTCACCCTTGTCTATTCCGGTCAGTTCGGGATATACCCAGATGTCCCAACTGTTGCGTATGTCGGTGTCGGGAATGCGCACGCTCAATGTCAGTTTTGACGGTGCGGCGAAAGCCTCGAGGGCTGCCGTGAGGTTGCCGGCGGGAGTCACTTCGCCCTGAACGAGTGTGGGTGCGGCGATAGTGCCGGAGACGGTTTTGCCGTCGGTGGCTGTCAGGGTCCATTCCAGTGTCTTTCCTTTAAGGTCGGAATCTCCGTAGTTGGCAACCTTGATGTCGGCCGAGAACGGTTCGTGCGAGGTATAGATTGCCTTGGGGAAATCGGCCAACGGGATGACGGGGGCGTTGAAACTGCTGAATTCTTCGCCGCTGATCACGCCTTTGGAATCCCAGAAGGCATCGATAAGTCCGACAAGCGCTGTGCCCTGACCCGGGAAGTCCTGAATGCCGAGCAGCTGCACGCCGGAGAACCCGGGCGTTTTCATTGCGCGTTCCATCTCCTCTTTATAGAGGCGGTAGGCAAATCGGGCCGTGGCCTTGAGATAGGCCGGAGCGCGGTCAATTAGCCCTTTAGCCTCCAGGTCGTTGCGGATGGCCTTGAAGTTGAGTGGGTCGAGAATGCCGGTATATTTTTCAATCTCGCCGAGGTTGGGATAAACGGCATACTGGCCAATTTCGTGCGATACGAGGGGGACTTTCACGCAACCCATGGCCGAGGCGTAATTGCGGTTGAACGCAGGCGCTTCCTCGTCGAACACGCCCTGTCCGCGCACCCATCCGTCGTCGGTCCACTGGGTGATGAGGAACTGGTCGTTGGGTTCGCCGTGACCGCCGTGGCCTTTTTCGAAGGTAAACGACGATGCGGCATAGAGGTGTCGGGGGTCATGCTTGCGCATGAGGGCCACCAGATTGTTGAGCGGAGTGAAATCGTGCTGAAGTTCGTTGCCGCAGGTCGACATAATCCATGACGGGTGGTTGCCGTAGCTTCGCGACATGTTCATGAACTCGTCTGTGAGGAAGCTGATGGTGGCAGGGTCGTCGCCGATGTGGAGCGACCATACGGGGAGTTCCACCTGGAGGTAGAGCCCGAGGCTGTCGGCCACGGCGAATGCGGCTTCAGGTGGGCACCATGAGTGGAAACGCAGGTGGTTGAAGCCCCATTGGCGTGCGGTTTCCATCACTTTGCGCCATCCCGCTTTATCTGTCGGCGGTACGCCTGTGAGCGGGAATATGCAGCACTCGAGGGTGCCGCGCAGGAAAATTCTGTTGCCGTTTACGCGGAGGTGCTTGCCGTCCGATTCCACCCGGCGCATGCCGAAGGTCGATTCTACGGAAGAACCGGTGGTGGAGGCTTTCAGTTCGTAGAGTGCGGGGGAGAATTCGCTCCAGAGCGAGGGATTGTCGAGATGGAGAGTTGTGGAGAATGTGGAGGTGCCTGCGGGCGCTTTGTAGGAGGCTTTGGCGGCCGCTACTTTGCGTCCGGTGTTTTTCTCGATAATCTCAACCGCAATTTTGCGTTTGGCTGTGCCGGAGGTGGCGTTTGCCACGGTTATGTCGGCAGTGACGTTGCCGGTGGCTATGTCGGGAGTGATGCGCACGGCTTCAAGCTCCACAGCAGGCACAACAGTCAGTGTGAAATCGCCAAGCACACCGTTCCACATGGTCTGTGTATCATTGGTGTAGGAATGGCAGAGATTGTCGACGGAGATGTCGTGCTGACGGCTGTTGTCAACCGTGATTTCAAATGTGTGCGGACCGGCCGAAAGCGGCGAGATGTTGAAATGATGCGGTGTGGTGAGGCTTTCGTTGGCGGTTCCCACAGGTTTGCCGTCAACCTTGAGGGAGCTTTTCCACAGCACCCGTTCCATGGTGAGACGCAGCGGTTTGCCGGCCATGTCGGGCGTGATTTCGATGGTGCGGGCATAGGTGCACGGACCGATGTAGCTGTGCTTGCGCGTGAGCCGCAGAAGCTGAGGCCTGGTCATGGCGGGCTGCAGCGTGTCGGGCTGGCCGATGCCTGCCATGTCGAGTGTGCCTGGCAGCTGCATGGCCTGAGGCTTTTCGCCGGGGAGTGTGGCAGTCCATTCGCCATTGAGCTGAATGGTCTGTGCGGCGAGGCTTGCGGCACATGCAAGCAGTGCGGAGAGTGAAAATATTCTGAATGCTTTGAAATTCATGCTTTGAAATTCATGCTTTGCGGATTAGGAGTGAGGTTGCGCTTGGTCTGCGTAGGTCTGTGGAAATTAGAAATCTGTTGAAGTGATTTTTTCCTCTTCAGTGCGCACAAGCTCTTTTTCCAGTTCCTCAAGGCTCTTCCCTTTGGTTTCGGGGAGACGTGCCGCAAAGAAGCCGAATCCGAGGGCGCAGATGGCGGCGTAGATCCAGAATGTGCCGTAGCTTCCGAGCGATGCGTTGAGCAGCGGGAACGAGTAGGTGAGTGTGAACGAGCCTACCCACAGAGCGAATGTGCAGGTGGCCACGGCGATGGCACGCACGCGGTTGGGGAAGATTTCGGCGATGAGAACCCAGGTGACGGGGCCGAGGGTCATGGCGTAGCATGCTATGGCTGCCACAACGAGGATGATCATGAAGAAACCGGTGATGTGCATCCAGTAGCATCCGCCGAGGATGGCGTAGATCACGGCCAGACCACCGGCGCCGAGCAGCATGAGTTTCTTGCGGCCGAGACGGTCGACGGTATAGATGGCCACGAATGTGAAAATCACGTTGGTGATACCGGTGAGCACAATGTTGAAGAGCATTTCGCCAAGATCGTATCCGGCATCGGAGAATATTTCCTGCGCATAGTTGAAAATCACGTTGGTGCCGCACCACTGCTGGAACACCGCAATGATTACGCCGATGATGAGTACCGGACGGAACGGTTTGCTCAGAAGCATGCCCAGACCGCCCTGCTTTTCGCGTCCGGCAGCTTTGCGTCCGGCTTCCACGGCCTGAAGTTCGGCAACGGCATATTTATGTCCGCCGATGTTCTCGAGGGTTTTCATGGCTTCCTGCTCACGGCCGCGCATTGCGAGCCAGCGGGGACTTTCAGGAATGAACAGGGCGAGCAGCAGGAAGGCTGCGGCAGGGAAGGCCGCGCTCCAGAACATCCAGCGCCATCCCATGAGCACGTTCCATGATTCGGGTGCCGGAACGGTGGTGCCGGCCGGCATCGGTTCGGCTATAAGGAAATTCACAATCTGTGCGCCGAGAATACCGAGCACGATGGTGAGCTGGTTGAGCGATACGAGTTTGCCGCGGATGTGGCTGGGAGCCACTTCGGCTATGTACATGGGCGACAGGCCCGAGGCGATGCCGATGGCGATGCCGCCTACGAATCGGGCAGCGAGAAATGCGTTGAAACTGTTGAAAGCACCTGTAGCGTAGGCTGTGGCCAGAAAAATGAAAGCCGACAGGATGAGGAGCGGTTTGCGTCCGAGGCGGTCGGCAAGCGAGCCTGATACCATGGCTCCTACAAGGCATCCCGCGAGAGCTATACTCATGGCGAGACCCTGTTTTTCAGGTGAGCCTGCGATGCCGAAGAACACTTCGTAGAACGGCTTGGCGCCACCGATCACTACCCAGTCGTAGCCGAAAAGCAGGCCGCCCATGGCCGAGACGATGCAGATGAAATAGATAAATTGCTTATTGAATTTTTCCATGGCAAAAATTGTGTGGTTTGGTAAGTCAACGAAATTAACAGATATGCTTCATCAACTGACTGAAAACAGTCCTTATTGAAGGTGCTGCAAAGTTACTGCCTCATTTGCGGTGTGAAAATGATTATTTTACGCAAAAAGATGGACTATTTTATTATATTCTTTTCAAGAAAAAATATGTAGCTTTGTGTATCTAACATCAGAACCATGAAAATAAAGGAGGGATTCAGCGGCGAGCGGTCGATAATTCTGCCTAAGGCAATTCTGGGCACAGTGGAGGCGGATCCGCTGGCGTCGTTGCTGTATATCACTGACATAGGTTATTATCCCCATGCCGAGCACCATTACCGGTGCCGCACCGAGCCGATCGAGCAGTATGTTTTCATTTATTGTATCGACGGCAAGGGTTGGTATGAGGTGGAAGGTAAACGCAGGGAGGTGAATGCAAATCAGTATTTTATCCTTCCGGCAGGTGTGCCGCATGTATATGGCGCCGACAGCGGGAATCCGTGGACCATCTACTGGATTCATTTCCGCGGACCTCTGGCACCACATTATGCCGCCGGGTGTATCGACCCCCAGGATGTGGCTCCGTCGGCCGATTCGCGCATCAGTACCCGCATAGCCATGTTCGAGGAGATTTACGGCTCGCTGGCAGCGTCGTTCACAGTTGAGAGCATACGCTATGCCATGGCATCGTTCCAGCATTATCTGGCATCGCTGCGCTATCTGCAGCAGTACCGCACTGCCGCAGGTGGGCGCCGTACTCCCGACGGCGGGATAATCGAGGCTGCAATCCATTTCTTCAATGAGAACATAGAGCGGCATCTCACGCTTGCCGAAGTGGCCGATTATGTGGGATTCTCATCTTCGCATCTGTCGGCGGTGTTCAGGCAGCGCACGGGTCACAGTCCGCTCAACTACTTCAACATCCTGAAAATACGCCGTGCCTGCGAGATGCTTGACAGCACCGACATGAAACTCAATCAGATCAGTTTCAAACTGGGCATCGACGATCCTTATTATTTTTCCCGTCTCTTCTCCAAACTCATGGGCGTCAGCCCCAAAGCCTACCGCTCGCACCCCAAGGCCTGACACTGTTGTCTGAACGTGATTGTACATAATAACCAAAAAATAATGAAAAAATACAGAACCAATCAGATTGTCCGGTCGGTGGGCTGCATGCTCGCCGGTGCGGTTTCCATGTGCTGTGCGCTGCATGCGAGTGCATGGGATGAGAATATCGTGATTTCCACTGCCAACAACTCGCTGGTGCTTTCGGGCAATTATGGCGAGGCTCCGCGTTTCTCATATTATGGCGAAGCCATTAAGGATGGGGAGGCGGATGCGTTGCACGACCTCCATGCCGGCATGAACCGCCCGGCCTACCCGGCGTTCGGCGACGAATTCAACACACTTACATCCTTGCAGCTGGTGCATCCCGATGGTAATCCCACCACCTATCTTGTCCTTGAAAAGGTGGACCGTACGGAGACACCGCGCGGCATTCTGACCACACTCACCCTGAAGGACCGTCACTATCCTGTCACCGTGAAACTCAATTATCTCGCCTTGGAGAAGGATGATGTGATAGAGATGTGGGCACAGCTGACGAACAACGGGAAGAAGGATCTGACGGTGCGGCGTCTGGATTCGGGCTTTCTGCCCGTGCGTAGGGGCGACGTGTGGGTGTCGCATCAGCATGGTGCGTGGACAGCCGAGGCGCAGCTCACAAGCGAGCCGCTGACGCGCGGCGTAAAGACCATCAAGAATCTTGACGGCGCCCGCAACGGGCACTATGACCGCGCCGAGGTGATGCTCTCGCTCGATGGAGAACCTCGTGAAAATGATGGCGCCACCATCGGGGCCGCTCTTTGCTGGAGCGGTAATTATGAAATCCGCATAGACACCGACAACCAGTTCTGCCACAATCTGATGGCCGGAATGAGCGCGGAAATGGCGGAATACAGTCTCGCGCCCGGCAAGTCGATTGAATCGCCAAAGCTGGCCATTACCTTCAGCCCCGAGGGGATGAGCGGCGTGAGCCGTAATTTCCACCGTTGGGCGCGCCATGGCGCGGTGCACGGCGGCGACAAGCCGCGTGACATACTCCTCAACAGCTGGGAGGGCGTGTATCTCAATGTAAATGAGGAGAAGATGAAGGAGATGATGCGCGATTTCGCCGAACTCGGCGGCGAGCTGTTTGTGATGGACGACGGATGGTTCGGCGACAAATATCCCCGCACCTACGACAACTCGTCGCTCGGCGACTGGGTTGTGGACCGACAGAAACTTCCCAACGGTGTGGAAGCCCTGATAAAAGCCGCCAGGGAGAACGGACTGAAATTCGGCATATGGATCGAGCCCGAGAGCGCCAACACCATAAGCGAGCTTTATGACAAGCATCCCGACTGGGCGATGCAGGTGAAAAACCGCGAATTGCGTAAGGGGCGCGGAGGCACGCAGGTGCTGCTCGACATGTCGAATCCGGCGGTACAGGATTTTGTGTTCGGTGTGGTGGATGACCTCCTTACCAAGTATCCTGAAATAGCCTACATAAAATGGGATGCCAATGTGGAGGCAATGAACTACGGGTCGACATACCTCCCTGCCGACAAGCAGCTGGAGATAAACATGGCATATCACCGAGGGCTGGAAAAGACGTTGCAGCGGATAAGGGAGAAATATCCCGATGTGGTTCTGCAGGCCTGCGGCGGCGGTGGCGGCCGTGTGGACTACGGGGTGATGCCCTACTTCGATGAAATATGGGTAAGCGACAATACCGATGCCCTTCAGCGCATCTACATGCAGTGGGGCACATCGATGTTCTATCCGTCGATGGTCATGGCGCAGCATGTCAGTGCATCGCCGAACCATCAGACAGGAAGGTCCACACCCTTGAAATTCAGGTTTGACGTGGCCATGACCGGACGCCTGGGAATGGAGATGCTCCCGTCGGACATGACGGAGGCGGAGAAGGCTTTCGCCAAAAAGGCCATAGCCGACTACAAGGTGATACGCCCCACAGTGCAGCTGGGCGACCTTTACCGTCTCATCTCGCCCTACGACCGCAAAGGCGTGGCCTCGCTCATGTATGTATCGCCTGAAAAGGACCGGGGTGTGTTCTTTGCCTACAAGCTTGAGCACTTCCGGGACCAGGCCATCCCCCGGTTCACCATGAAGGGGCTTGACAAGGACCGCACCTACCGTTTCCGCGAGCTGAATGTACCTGCAGGTGAGACTCCTTCTCACCTCGACGGCAAGAAGGCTACCGGCGCAATGCTGATGAACACCGGTTTCGAGCTCCCCCTCGACGGCGAGTACGCCAGCCGCGTCTACGAGCTGGTGGCAGAGTGATTGACATAAGGACAATGATAAAAATAGCGGCAGCCTCCGGGAGTTCCGGGGGCTGCCGTCGGTTTTGAGTTGTCTTACCTGGATTCGAACCAAGACAGGCAGAACCAAAAACTGCAGTGCTACCATTACACCATAAGACAATCCTGTGTGCCCAAGTCGCGACGGGGCGTGACCTAAAGCGTTGCAAATTTAGAGAAAAAAATCGGCGTCCGCAATAGCGGATGCCGATTTTTTAGATTAGTTTGATTTTAGATTTTAGCCTCGGCATCTCACGGGAGATGCTGTGGTGGCTGTGAGGATTACTGTCAGTTGTTCTGGGTGGAGGTGACGCGTTCAAGCCATTTCACCATGCCGAACATCACGCTCATGGAGATGAGGCAGACGATGAGGAACACGCCCCATGCTTCCCAGATGGGCCATTTGTTGTACATGAGCGGGCCGATCCAGAGCAGGAGGTTGCCTACGGCGGTGGCACCGAGCCACAGTCCCTGGCAAAGACCCTGCATATGTTTGGGCGCCACTTTCGATACGAACGACAGTCCGAGGGGAGAGATGAACAGTTCGGCCACGGTGAGGAAGAAGTAGATCACGAACATGATCCACCATCCGCTCTTGAGGGCTTCTGCCACATCGGTGTTCATTGCCTTGAATGCCTCGGCCGAGGGATAGCCCTTGACAAGGCTGTAGACCATAAGGAAGAGGTAGGCCAATGCGGCGATACCCATGCCGATGCCGATTTTGCGCGGGGTTGAGATCTCTTTGCCGCGGGCGGCGAGACTGCCGAAAATCCACATGATCACCGGGGTGAGCACGATGACGAAGAATGGGTTGACTGCCTGCCAGATTTCGGGTGCAACGGCATCGGTCTTGACGAAGTCGCGGGCAAAGAGCGACAGCGATGTGCCGTTCTGGTGGAATGAGAACCAGAAGAAGATGGCTATGCCGAGCACTGCGAAAAGGGCATACATGCGCTGCTTGATCTCCTTGGCCATGGCCTGCTTCTCTTCGGGGGTGTAGTTCTGCACTTCCACGGCTTCCTTTTTGGGCGGGTTGGGCAGACCGTTCTTGAAGATGATAAAGATGGCCAGCGAGATGAGCATGGCTGCGATGGAGGCGATGAACGAGTAGTGGATACCGGTATTGAACACATCGAGATACTGTGTGCAGAATGCGCTGATGTCGGCCGATGTGTCGCCGCCCACCTGTGTGATGAGTGCATAGAGGTTGTTGGCGTTCTCCATGTTCATGTTGTCGCCGATGGAGAGGTATTCATGGGCGAGGGCGGGGAGGTTGGCGTTGTAGGAGAGGTTGTGCACGCCGAGCCACCAGGAGCGGAGCATCGGGGCCACGAAGGGTGCGATGAGGCCGCCCACGTTGATGAACACATAGAAAATCTGGAAGCCGGAGTCGCGCTGGGCCGAGTAGCGGGGATTGTCGTAGAGCTGACCCACGATGGCCTGCAGGTTGCCTTTGAATAGGCCGTTGCCGAAGGCGATGAGGAACAGCGCGAAGCATGTCAGAGGAAGGAGCCAGGAGATGTTGTCGGATGTGGAGAGGATGGGCACTGCCAGGATGCCGTAGCCGAGCGACATTATCACCAGACCTTTGATGATGGTGCCCTTGTAGTTTTGGGTCTTGTCGGCGATGTATCCGCCTACGAGGCTCAGAATGTAGATTCCGGCGTAGAAGCAGGAGTAGATGATGCCGCTGGTTTCGTCGCTGAGGCCGAATTTCGAGCAGAGGAACAGAACGAGCACGGCGTTCATGATGTAGTAGCCGAAGCGTTCGCCCATGTTGCTGAGAGCGGCGGGGATCAGTCCCTTGGGATGGTTCTTGAACATAAGGAGGTATTGGGATTAAGGGTTAAAAATCGGGATAACGGGTAGTGTTGGCCGCGTTGAGATGATGCTCATGGAGCCGGAGCTGACGGCCGGGCTTATTTCGCCTCGTTGAGCTGCTTGAAGGCCAGGGCGTAGAGGCGCATCTGCTTCACCATTGCCAGAAGTCCGTTGGAGCGGGTGGGCGAGAGGTGTTCCGACAGGCCGATGCGGTCTATGAAATAGAGGTCGGCATCAAGAATCTCCTGAGGGGTGTGGCCTGAGAGCACATCAATCAGCATCGAGATGATGCCTTTCACGATGATGGCGTCGGAATCAGCGGTGAATTCCACTTTCCCCTCCGGATTGAGCGATGCGTTGAGCCATACACGGCTCTGGCATCCCTCGATGAGGTGCTGCGGGGTTTTGAATTCCTCGGCGATGGGGGGGAGCGAGTTGCCCAGGTCTATTATATAGGAATAGCGGTCCATCCAGTCGTCGATGTCGGACATCTCCGCTATGATTTCGTCCTGTTTCTGATTTATTGTCATGGTGATGTAATTGGTCAGGGGGTGATTATGGTGTTAAGCACGGTCTGGGTCACGGCTTTGAGCGACGCCGGGTCGATGGCCTTGATGTTGTCGGCCATTGTGTGCCATGTGGGGTTGAACGTGCCTGTGGCATCGTTGAGGCTCTCGATAATGTCGATGCAGGGGATGCCGGCGTTGTTGATGTTTATGTGGTCGTCGATTACGGCGCCTCCGGTGGTGTTGATGAATCGGTCTCCGTAACCGCTCTGACGGGCCACGGCCCACACGCGGTCGACCACTCCGGGTGCCGAACGATGGGAGAAGTGTTCGCGGTGGAATTTGGCGCCGATGCCGCCCACCATGTCAAGCAGAATGGCGTAGCGGGGCTTGTTGGCCGGTGTGTAGGGCATCTGTTTCACCCATTCGCGTGAGCCGAGACACCAGGTGGCGTCGGAATCCGGACCGTCGGAGCGTCCGGAATCCTCCACGTCGACAAACAGCAGGTCCACGCCGATTGAATCGGGTGGTACGGGGCCGAGCAGACGTGCCGTCTCAAGGAGAACGGCCACTCCGCTGGCGCCGTCGTTGGCACCGTCGATGGGGGTGTTGTGCATGGCCGGGTCGGGGTCGTTGTCGGCCCACGGGCGTGTGTCATAGTGTGCGAGCAGGAGCACGCGCTCGGTGGCGTCAGGGTTGATGGACGCGAAGATGTTGCGTGCGGTGAGGCGTGTCCCGTCGGCGGTGGTCACCGGGGCTTCCTGAATGCTGACGGAGGTGACGCCGTGCTTTTCAAGCGACGAGGTTATGAAGTCAACGCACTTGCCGTGCGCCTCCGATCCCGGCACGCGCGGTCCTATGGCTGTCTGCGCGGCCACGAATCCAAGCAGCGAGTCGGGGTCGGCCACGTAGCGCGACTGCAATGCCGGCGCTGTCTGTGCGACGGTGTCGGAAGCGGATGCGTTGTTTTTCGTCCCCGTGCAGGCCGCAGATGCAATGGCGGCAAGCAGCAGGGCGCAATGGGATAACTTCATAGACGCAAAGATAGATTTTTGCGGCGAGAAAAGCAAACGGAATCAGTAGCTTTCGGCCGGTGTGGGGAAGGCTTCCGACTTCACATCGGCGGCATAGCGGTCGAGGGCATCGACGATTGTATCGGCGAGGTTGGCGTAGGTGCGCAGGAATTTGGGCTTGAAGCCGCGGTTCATTCCGAGCATGTCCTGAAGCACAAGCACCTGACCGTCGACTCCGGCGCCTGCGCCGATGCCGATTACGGGGATGGTGAGCATCTTGGCCACTTTCTCGGCGAGCTGTGCGGGCACTTTCTCAAGCACCAGAGCGAAGCAGCCTATCTCCTGAAGCATCAGGGCGTCATCGATGAGGCGCTGTGCCTCGGCGTCCTCTTTTGCGCGGATGCCGTAGCCGCCGAATTTATTGACCGACTGGGGAGTTAGGCCCAGGTGGCCCATCACCGGCACACCCGCGGAGAGGATGCGCTCGATGGAGCCTTTGATTTCACGGCCACCCTCAAGCTTTACGGCGGCTGCTCCCGATTCCTTTAGGATGCGCACGGCCGAATGGAGCGCCAGCAGCTCGTCGCCCTGATAGGTGCCGAACGGCATGTCCACGATGACCATGGCGCGTTTTGCGCCGCGGGTCACGCACTGGCCGTGGTAGATCATGTGGTCGAGGGTCATGGGGAGTGTGGTCTCGTAGCCGGCCATAATGTTGGCGGCTGAGTCGCCCACGAGGATGAGGTCGATGCCGGAGGCGTCGACGAGCGATGCCATGGTGTAGTCGTAGGCGGTGATCATGGCGATTTTCTCGCCCTGCTGTTTCATGCGGGCCACTGTGGAGGTGGTCACTTTCTTGGGTTGGTCGACAGTATTGGTTGACATGGTTCTTTTCTGCGTTTGAAAAGGGGGTTCTGACAAGAAAGGCTATCCTCGCGGTGCGGAGGAGAGCCTTTCCATGGATATCGTTATTTGAGGTGAGTAACGGGCCGAATTGGTGCCGCCCTGTTTCCTGTGAAGTCAGCGATGGCGCTTACTTGCCGGCCTGAAGGTTGGCGCGGTCAAGCAGTTTCTGCACGTCGATGTTGTGCGACTGGCCGTAGAGCGGATAGTCTTCCACGATTTTGCCGTAAGCTTCGGCTTCCTTCTCGTGGTTGCCCTGAGCTGCGTAGACGCGGGCAAGCTTCATGAGGAAGAAGGGGGTGTAGGCGGGGTTGTTGTTGCTTACGCTGACAGCTTCGTTGAATGCCTTCACGGCCTCGTCGAGGCGGTCGAGGTTCACAAGACAGTCGCCCTTGAGCGATTTTGCGCCTGCGCCGATGATTTCGTCCTTGTCGGAGTATTTTTCAGCATATTTGAGTGCTTCCTCATATTTGCCGTCCTTGTAGAGGAGGATGGCGCTCTGGAGAGCGGCGCGGTTGGCGGCCTCGTAGCTGCCGTTGTCGGCGAGGTCCATGTACTGTGCCATGGCCACGGAATCGTTGCCGAGCGCGAGCTGAAGGTCGGCTGCGCCGATGGTGTCGTTGGCTTTCTGTATGCCGGGGGTGCGGAAAGCGTAGATGTAAACGAGGATGATGGCGATTACGGCGATTACAGCCAGCGAGCAGATTGTGATGATTTTCTTGTTGTCCTGCACTTTCTGCACTGTTGCCGTGAGGGAGTCGTTAAGGTTCTCCAGACCGGTTTCCGGAGTGGTTTCTTGAGTTTTTTTAGCCATGGATTATGACGGTTGAAAAAAGAATTGGTTACACTGTTTCAGTACGCCGGTGTGCCTTCGTGGGAAAGCCCGTGTGGGCGCGCATCCGTGGAGGCATAATGCGTTCGAAGCGCAAAATTAGTGAATTAGCTTGTAACGGCAAAAAAAATCAGGCCGATTTGCAAAAAAAGTGACGGAATATCTGTATAAGAGCGGACCGGTGATGCTTGTTTGAAGTGCAGCCGAAGGGGAGCGGTTTGCAGATAAACGGGATTTCTGCGAACAAAGAATGCTGTTGAAATGTAAATAATTATACAATAAGGTCGGCGGTGACGTTGCTGCCGGCGAAAAAAGAACCTTTATAATCAGGATTTATGAGAGCACATAGAGGCATCCGTCCGCGGACGGGATTTCTGTTTTTGGTGATAGCCTGCATCCTTACGGGGCTGGCGGCCACGTCGTGCGGCACGATAAGGACGCATGCCGGAATCAACCATGAGTACGAATACGATTTCGATGACGGCTATTATTACGATTACGGCCATCATCATAAGAAACCGAAAAAGCATCATAAAAAACATAAGAAGCATCATCACAAGCATCATCACCACGACGACTGATGGCCCACAGAGACATGGATGTGCCTATATATTATGCACGGACTGCTGTCGATTGTGGTCGAAGCATTTGGAAACTCCGGAATTAAGGGCTAACTTTATGCAATTAAAAAACACGAGGGCGTTGCCTGGCCTCTTCAATGTCGGGACGCACGGTTGACCCGGAGGTTCGGCAGCACCTTCATCATTCATGAACACATCCCTTATAATTCTGCAATGAATAAAAAACAAGTCACACTGGAGTTTGACGAACTTGCATACGACGAGCTTTCGGCCGCTGAGCGCGAACTCGTGGAGATGGCTCGCGAGGCCACTTTCCGCAGTTATGCGCCTTATTCGCAGTTCAGGGTAGGGGCGGCCATAGAGCTGAGCAACGGCGAGCGGGTGCCCGGCTCCAATCAGGAGAACGTGGCCTACCCCTCGGGCACATGTGCCGAGCGGTCGGCATGTTTCTATGCTCATGCACGTTATCCGGATGCGAAATTCGAGCGGATAGCCATCGCGGCGCGCGGCACCGACGGGGAGTTTACCCCGACGCCTACCGCTCCTTGCGGAGCATGCCGCCAGGCTCTGCTGGAGTATGAGCAGCTTGCCGGACACGATGTGCCGGTGCTACTGGCTGGCGCCGACAAGGTGTACCGCCTCCCGTCGGTGCGCTCCACCCTGCCGCTTGCCTTCGTGGAGTTTTGAAAGTCGGGAAATTTATGTAACTTTGCAGTTTAAAGGCTATAAGCTTGCCGATAAGCGGCTTGTATGCATGCAAGTTTAATCAATAACCTGTAACGTTGGATACTGACCCATTGCCATCTGTCGAAAGCCTCTTCAGCGCTTTCACCAATTATGATTTCTTAGTCTCGGCTGTGCCTGTAAATGTGGAATTCGGGGCGGCGCAGATAGTAGCCTTGTGTCTTGCCGTAATCGGACTTTTCGTGTCCGGATTTGTGAGCGGCAGCGAAATCGCCTTTTTTTCAATTACCCCCCAGCAGGCCGAGGAGCTTGATGAATCCTCAAGCTCGCAGCGCATAAAGCATCTGCTCGCCGCTCCCGAGCGCCTGCTCGCCACCATTCTGATTGCCAACAATCTTGTGAACGTCACCATAGTGGTGCTGATGAGTTTCGCCCTGAGCGAACTGTTCGCCACCATGCCCGGATGGCTCGATTTTGTGCTCCAGACTGTTATCCTCACATTCCTTATCCTTCTCTTCGGCGAGATTCTGCCCAAGCTTATAGCCAACACCATGCCGCTGCGGTGGGCGCGTTTCGCTGTGGGCGGACTGGACGGGATGGTGAAGCTGTTTTTCCCGCTGTCGTCAGTGCTGGTGCATTCCACCAAGCTTGTGAACATGGTGGTTACGCGCCAGAGCCGCAACATCACCACCGACGAGCTCGGCCAGGCGCTTGAAATTACCGATGTCAAGGCCGGTCAGGACAAGGAGATGCTCGAGGGTATTCTCCGCTTCGGCGACACCACCGCGGCCGAGGTGATGACCCCGCGCGTGGACATTGTGGGCATCGATGCCGACATGGATTTCCCCACGGTGATGAAGGTGGTGGTGGAGACGGGCTATTCGCGTCTGCCCGTGTTCGGTGATTCCCAGGATGATATCCGCGGGGTGCTCTACGCCCGCGACCTTTTGCCCTATATCGGGTCGACCCCCGATGCCGGCGGCGCATTCGAATGGCAGAAACTTGTCAGGAAATGCTATTTCGTGCCGGAATCGCGCATGATCGACGACCTGATGGAGGATTTCCGCCGCCTGAAAATCCATATGGCTATTGTGGTGGATGAATTCGGCGGTACGCAGGGGCTTGTAACTCTGGAGGATGTGCTCGAGGAGATTGTGGGCGACATCAATGATGAATACGACGAAGAGGAGGTGACCTATCAGCGTCTGCCCGACGATACATATATATTTGAGGGAAAAACATTGCTCACCGACTTTTTCCGCATCACCGGTCTGGAGGCTGAGGACTATGCCGCAGTTGCCGAGGATTGCGAGACTTTGGCCGGGATGCTGCTGGCCATCAAGGGTGATTTCCCCAAGGAGAAGGAACCTATGGTGTATGGCCGCTGCCGCTTTCTGGTGCTGCACATTGAGCATCACCGCATAGCATCGGTGCGCGTAAAGGTAATGCCGGAGGTACAGACTGCCTGAAAAAATGTTACGTATCGACAGACCGGGAGGAGTGGAATTATATCTGGAGCACGTGAGGATGCCTGAATCTGCAGCGTGCAGCCGGCAGGATGCGTATGCCTTGCAGCAGCAGGTGAAATCTGAACTGATCGGGCGAAGGTTTGGCAACGGTGCCACGCTGATGCACACACCCGAGGGAGCACCGCGTATAGAAGGGTCTGAACTGAATATCTCCCTGTCGCATTGCGCCGCTTTGGCGGCTATGGCAGTGTGCCCTAAGCCGGGGCGAGTGGGGGTGGACGCCGAGGGGTGTGACCGGTATGAACAGCTCGCACGCATTTCGCGACGGTTCCTGAGCGAGGCTGAATGGCCTCTGTGGAGCCGGGAGCCGCAGTTACTGCTTGCGGCATGGGTGCTGAAAGAGGCGCTGTATAAGGCTGCCGGGCATCCGGGATGGGCGTTGGCAGACATCCCTGTGCTCACACCTGAGGCTATCGGAGGAATCGAGGATGCCGAGGTGGAATGTTTCGGTCACGTTTATGTCCCGGAAGTGTTCATGGCAGATGGCTTCGACGGTCTGGTCGGTCTGGCGCGGGAAGTGATAATTTCTTAAAATTTTGTGGCCGTAGGATTAAAATTGTAGGTTATTAGAGAATTTGTTGTAAATTTGAAGTTGGGAGTATTTTGGCTCAATCCGAGCCGTAATTTTAGTTAGCCAATAATCTATCGAAATACAAATGAAAAAAATTCTGCTTCAGCTTCTGGCTGTTTTCATGGCTTTCGGGGCCACCGCCCAGAATGCATCCACACCCGACGGCGCAAAACGCCAGTATCAGGTGTTCGGTGTGGCGTTCTACAATCTTGAGAACCTGTTTGACACCATCAACAACAACGGAAAGTATGACCTTGAGTTCTCGCCCAAGGGTGCACGCCAATGGAACGGAAAAAAATACTGGTCGAAAATCAACAATCTGGCTCGCGCCATCACCAACTTCACCACTCCCACCACTCCTAACGGACCGGCCTTTATCGGTGTATCCGAGATTGAGAACCGCACCGTGCTTGAGGATCTGGTAAAGGCTGTCGACGACCGTCTGCGTCAGGAGGGCCGCACACCCTGGAATCTCTCCATCGTTCACCATGATTCGCCCGACCGCCGCGGCGTGGATGTCGGCGCGCTTTACAATCCGCGCTACTTCAAATTCATGGGTGTGTCTAACTCCACACTCACAGTAGACGGCAAGCCCGATTTCCGCACACGCGACCAGATGTGTGTCACCGGCCGTCTGGGCGCCGACACCGTCAGCATCATCGTGAACCACTGGCCGTCGCGTCTGGGTGGCAAGGAGCAGTCGTCGCCGCTGCGCGAGGCTGCCGCCGCCCTGAGCAAGCATATCGCCGACTCCATCTGGGCCATGCGCCCCAACGAGGGCATCATTGTGATGGGCGACCTCAACGATGATCCCCAGGACCCCTCATGCGCCAAGGTGCTCGGAGCCGCAAAGAAAATGAAAGGCGTGCCCGTGCATGGTTTCTACAACCCCTTCTGGTCGATTCTCGACAAGGGCATTGGCACGCTGGCCTACAACAGCGCATGGAACCTCTTTGACCAGATCATTGTGAGCGGCTCGCTTCTGGAGGACAACACCGGTGACAACCGCCTGCACCTGTGGCAGGCCAAGGTTAACAACTTCAACTTCCTGAAGGACACCGAAGGTAACCGTCAGGGATATCCGCGCCGCACGTTCTCGGCCGGTGTGTTCCTCGACGGATATTCCGACCACTTCCCCACCGAAATTCTCCTGCGCCGCGCCGTGATGCGTCGCCCCAGATAAATAGTCCGATTTATGAAACGGGTCTTCATCATATTGGCCGCTTGTTTATGCACACTGGCGGCAGGGGCACAGAGCCTGATGGCCGGCTCCTACAACATCCGTTACAAAAACAGTGACGATTCGATACGCGGAAACGTGTGGACGGAGCGCTGCAAGGTGATTTGCGACCAGATCAACTGGGAACAACCGGATATTTTCGGCACTCAGGAATGCTATCTCGACCAGCTTGAAAATCTCAGGCAGCGGCTCGACGGCTATGACTACATCGGCGCAGGGCGCGATGACGGCAAGGATGCCGGAGAGCATTCGGCCATATTCTATAAAACCGACCATTTCGAAAAGCTGGCCGACGGCAACTTTTGGCTGTCGCAGACGCCCGACCGTCCCGGCATGGGATGGGACGCCGTGTGTCCGCGCATCTGCACATGGGGCAAGTTCCGCGACAAGCGCACCGGTTTCACCCTGTTTTTCTTTAATCTGCACATGGATCATATTGGAGTCACCGCTCGGCGTGAGTCTGCCAAACTGGTTGTGTCCAGAATAAAGGAGATAGCCGGTGACGCCCCTGTTATCCTTACGGGTGATTTCAACGTTGACCAGACCAACGAGATATTCAGGATATTCACCGGTTCGGACGTCCTTAAGGATGCATACGATTCCGCCCGGCTGCGATTTGCCGAGAACGGCACGTTCAACGACTTTCTGCCCGATGTCAAAACGGACAGCCGCATAGACCATGTCATGGTTTCGCCGGGATTTGAGGTCAGCCACTATGGCGTGCTGACCAATGGCTACTGGACCCCTCTGGAACAATCCGCCACGGAGGAGAAGGACGGCAATTCGCCCACTGAAATTGACCTGCAGCAGCAGGTGCGCCGCGTACCCTCCGACCATTATCCCGTGCTGGTGCGTGTGGCATATCGCAAGTAACCCCCTTAATTGACATAACACATAATCCGCCCCGACGCGATGGCCCGTCCATCACGGCGGGGTTATCTTTAACTATAATTAACAATCGGGGGGGTGGTTTGGGGCGTTTTTGATTACATTTGCAAACGTGCGATTATTCTTTAATAAATCTATACCAAATGTTTCATTTCAAATCAGTTCTATCATTCATTTTATTGGCCTTGATGGCCGGGGTGAATGTGGCGAGGGGAGAGACCAAGCCGTTCACCATTGTGATTGACCGCGTTGGCGCCGAGCCTTTGCGGATAGAGATTAAAACGAGCACGGAGATTACCTTCTCCGAGGGCAATGCTGTGATAACCAGCGCTAACGAGGCTCCGCAGACCATTCCGCTGGAGGATCTGGCCAACATGAGTTTCGACGGCGACATGTCGTCGGTTGAAGAGACTCTGATGACTTTCGATTCGGGTATCACAATCAAGTCGAGCCACGGCGTTGTGACCATCACGCCCGCCGAGGGCGCGTTTGTCTACAAGGCATTCTCCATCGAAGGGCGCATGGCCTACGCCGGACAGTCGGCCTCGGAAGTCACCCTTGATTTCACCACACTCCCTGCCGGGGTCTACATAATCGTGGCCAACGACAAGGTGCTTAAATTCGTGAACAGATAAACCGAAAGAAACCAAACCAATCAAGAATCACTGCATATGAAATTTACAGGATATATAGCCGCAGCCCTGCTCGTGTCGGCCGGGATGCAGGCCATGGCGCAGACCGCCGACGAGGCAACGCCCAACGTGATGGTTGTGAGCACACCCTATCATGAATACGTGTTCGGCATCAAGGACATTGACCGCATCATATTCCGCTATCAGGACAATGTGCCCGATCCCGAAAACTACGAACAGTACAAATACTCCATCCTTGACGGTGCCTACCGTTGCCTTAATGGATGGTTCGATCGCGATTTCGGTGAAGCCGTGGTGTTGCAGGGTGACGAAGTGATGGGGTGCTGTTTCGGATTAGGCAACTATTACGACGATGGCAGGTATCTGAAACCATCCGTGCATCAGCTCACTCTTGATCACTGGGGTGCGCATTCGGGATATTCTAATGCTTGGAACGGCCTCTGGCATATAAACCAGCTTATTGAAACTTATGGGTCTACACCCGACGATCCGGAGATAGCGCCACTGCGCGTGATGCGTGCTTACTGTCATTTCTGGATGATGGAACTGTACGGTGACTTCGCAATCTATGACCATGTCCTGACTGAGGAAGAGGTGTGCGCTCTTCCCCGCAGGCCACGTGCCGAAGTGGCTGCTTTCATAGAGTCGGAACTGCTGTCTGCCCTTTCGCAGGACGGTGCGCTAAGCAAAGCCAACGATGACACCACTTACGGGCGTCCGAACTACTGGATGGCTGCGGCATTGCTTGCAAAACTGTATCTGAACTGGGGTGTCTACACCAACGATATAACCAAGGTTGACGGCAGCACACCCAACCCGAAGCTCAATGATTGCGTGCGCTGGTGTGATGAAATAATTCAGAGCGGCGTTTTTGAGGTTGGGCAGGGGTACCGTCAGAAATTCTTCCCCGACAACGGCGTGCATGTAAAGGATTTTATCTATGCTCTAGATGTAGACCCAGATGGCAAGGCTGATGGTACCGCCACATGGTACCGCTGGTTCGGGTTTAAAAAGGATAGAGAATGTAGTCCCTATCCGCTCGGCTGGGAGCCGACTGTGAGCATTGCAGGCAATTTTGCGCTCACAAAAGAGGCTGTGGCTCGATTCAATCTTCCCGGTGATGAGCGAAATGAAATCATACTTCAGGGCCCGCAGTACAGGTTTGATGCAAACTATAACAAAACCGACGATCCGGTTATGCTGTTCCAGAATCCGTCAAATCCTACTTCAAGAAGCATGCAGCTTGAATATGTTGCGGATTTCGATTTTGATGACGGTTCGATTTATGCATTCGGAGACACGGAACAGCCATCGTTCACCGCCACAAATATCAATAACAAAACGGCATGGCTCAATATCAGGAAAGGTGCCCGTTGCTTCAAGTTCCCTCCGCGTGAAGTGGATTATACAATGTGGAACCGCAAGCAGGCTAACGATTACCCTATTTTCCGTTTTGCCGATATCCTGCTGACCAAGGCTGAATGCATCCTTCGCGGCGCACAGGCCACCAACGGCGACACTCCGATGAGTCTGTTCAACCAGGTGCGCCGCTGCTCAAGCGCACCCGAACTCACGGCCAACCCAACTATGGATGAGCTGCTCGACGAGCGTTCGCGTGAATTCATCCTGGAGCCGTGGCGTCGCAACGACCTTATCCGTTTCGGCAAGTTTGAAGCAGACTGGGGTGAGAAAAACAGATATAAGGTCTGGGATGATGATGCCCACACACAGTTCCACTGGGTGGATCGCCAGGGCGTTACAGATCCGAACCGCCGACTCATACCGCTGTCGCGCGATATATTGTCAACCCAGCATCCCACATGGCAGCAGAATCCCGGTTATGCCGGGCTGTAATTGCCTAAGTTGATATAACTCATAATCCGCCCCGACGCGATGGCCACGCCATCACGCCGGGGCGGATTATGTTTCGACGCGAGTTGAAATATCGGTGCATTTGTTCAGATAACCAGAGATGTTTCAAATTAGGATCAATGTCACTAATTTAAGGAATAAATTTAAACGAGGTGACGTCAAATTGTAGGGTCGCGACCTGTCGCGACTGCCATGCAGCCGTTATAACCGCAGTAACAGTTTGGTTCTTACGAGGTTACAGTCGCGACGGGTCGCGACCCTACAACATGGTAAAGCCGGAATCAGATGGCAAGTGGACGGGGCTGGTCAGGGTTGTTGGGCGGAGGGTTCGGGGGTGGTGTAGTTGGCGAGGGTGGCGCGGAGGTCGGTGAGGAGCATAGCGCGCAGTTCGGGGGGTGAGAGGACGGTGACGGCGGGACCGTAGCTCAGCAGCTGTGCCACGAGGTCGGGGGTGATGCGGAGATGGTAGGTGAAGATGGAGTATTTGTCGTTGAGCATCTCCTGCTGCGAGGGGTGGAGCGGCAGGGCGCGGAAATATTTGGCCTGGCGCTGGTCAACTTTCAGTTTGATGGTTTTCGGCTTGGCCTGAGTGACCATGATGCCGAACGAGTCGCGGAAATATTCCACAGGGTCGGTGTCGGCCGGCGGGGTGAATACTTCCGGGAGAATCTTCAGGTTCGTGATGCGGTCGAGCGAGTAGGTCTTGATTTTGCCGTCGGCAGTGTTGCGCGCGGTGACATACCACAACTGGCGGTAGATGCGCAGGAAGTATGGCTCTATCACCACATCGCGCGATGGCTGGGAGCGGTTGTAGGGGTGATAATCGAAGCTCACGGGATGGTTCTGCCGCAGGGCTTCGATGATTGGCGCGAGATGGTGGCGTGCCGATGGCACCTCCTCAAGCAGGATTTTTGAGGCTATGTCGCGTGAGCCTTGCAGCACGGCGCTTGTGGCCGATGAGTTGAGGAGCCACTCGGTGATGTTGTGTGTCTCCGGCTCGACGATGTAGTATTCGTAGGTTGAGGTGTCGCACTCGATGTTGAGCGAGAAAATCTCCTCGATGGCCTGACGGTAGTTGAAGAAAGTGCGCCGGGGAATATCCGATTCGCCGTCGCTGTAGGGCGAACGGCTCCAGCATTCGTTGAGCTCGCGGCGCGAGATGCGTCCGTAGCGGCGGATGGTGTCGATTATCCAGATGTACCGGTTGAGGAGGTCTTTGGCCATGTGTGGAAGAGAGTTTTTGCTTTTGGATGGAGGGCGGGGTGGATTATTTTGCCACGCCCACGGCGCGGATCAGGGTGATGGGATTCTCCGGATCGTTGGCGATGAGCTGCAGGTGGGCGTTGAGTATGTCGGCAGGCAGTCCCGAAGGCGTCACAGTCACAGTGGCTGTGGCATGCTGCCCTTTCTTCACCTTGGTTTTGTCGACGGCGACGGATACGCCGGGGTCGGTGGTGTATAGGCGGTGGATGAGCAGGTCGGACTTGCCTTTATTTTCGATGACGAACGAGCGGGTCACCGGTTCTCCTCCGGCAGGGAATTCGCCGAAATCAACACGCAACGGGTCGACATTGACCACCGGAGCCTTTTCACGTTGTGAGGGGGTGAGGCGTGAGAAATCCTCCTCCAGAATGGCTGTGAGGTCGATTTTCAGCGGTTCCTGCCCCGGCAGGGCGATGAATGCGGAGTCGGTGAGGATGCCGTAGAGCGATGTCTGCGACGGGGTGAGAGTTAGCGAATAGATAAGCTGCTCGCCCGCAGGGATGGTGTCGGTGCCCGACGTGGCCAGACGGAAATGCGCGGGCAGGGATGTCCACTGTGGCACAATAGGTTCGGACGACGCGTTGTAGACCTCCAGGAAGGCCGATTTGGCTTTCCCTTTGAGCACTGTGCCGAAGGGGAGCTGGGTGGTGCGCAGTTTCATGGCGCCATGTTCCACCGGATAGCGTGAGCGGAGAGTGTTGCCCGATCCGATTACCACACCGCTGATTACCAGCATCTGCCGCGGACCGGCGCCTGCTCCGGCAATGTCGATGGTCACGCTTTTGGAAAAGCGCCCGGGGCGCCCCGTGGGGTTGAAGCTCACGGCCACAGTGGCGGTGTCGCCCGGAGCGATGGGCGTCTTGGTGTAGGAGGGGGTGGTGCATCCGCACGAAGCGCGTGCGGCGCGTATGGCCACATCCTCGGTGCCCTCGTTGACAAAGCGGAACTCACAGTTCACCCGGCCGTCGTCCTCGTGGAACGCGCCGAAATCATGGGTGGTCTCGAGCCAGCGCACCTGTGCGCCGAGCGATGCGGCACAGAGCAGTGCCAGGGCTATGGTAAGGGAGCGTATCGTTGTCATGATTCAGGGGTCACGAAGCCTTTGATGCGGAGGGTGACTTTCTTGTGTTTCTTCGAGTTGGTCTTTACGGTGACGGTCTTGTTGAACTCGCCGGGACGTCCCTTGGGGAGATATGTGACTTTCAGGACGCCTTTTTTGCCCGCGGCCACCGGCTTTTTGGGGAAGTCGGGGCGGGTGCATCCGCACGATGCCGTGGCGTTCACGATCATCAGGGGGGCGTCGCCGTTGTTGGTGAACTTGAATTCATGTTTCACCGGACCGCCGTCTTCGGCGATGGTGCCGAAATCGAAGGTGAGTTCCTCGAAAGTGATGTCAGGTTCGGCAGCATTGACAGTCAGTGCTGCCAGTGCAAGGAGGAGTATGGAAAAGAACCGTGTCATGTCAGAATGATGGATGGTTATATGCAATTATAAAGGAGATGTTATTGGCAGGTGTTCTGGCCGGCAAGCATACCGCAGGCCGCCATGATGTCCTCGCCGCGCGATGCCCGGATGGTGGCGGTGATGCCCTGGGCGTTGAGCGCGTCGCGGAACTGCTCCATGCGCTCCATGGAGCACGGATGCAGGGGGCTGTCGGGGATGGCGTGGAAGCGGATGAGGTTCACGCGGCAGTCGAGTCCGCGCAGGCGTGCCGCCAGTTCGCGCACATGGCGGGGCGAGTCGTTCACGCCCTCGAACATGGTGTATTCAAACGACAGGCGCCGCTGGTGGGCGAAGTCGTAGCCCCGGAGCAGCTCTATCACCTCCTTGATGGGGAACGCCTTCTCCACAGGCATCAGCGAGAGCCGTTCGGCGGGATAAGGCGAATGAATGGATATGGCCACGTGCACCTTTGTGCGGTTGAGGAGCTGCTGAAGTTCGTGCAGTTTGCCGATGGAGCTTACGGTGATGCGCTTGGGGCTCCATGCAAAACCCCATTTGGCTGTGAGAATCTCTATGACATCGAGCACGGGCTGGAGATTGTCGAGCGGTTCGCCCATCCCCATGAACACGATGTTGGTGAGGCTTTCGCTTTCGTGGATGGAGAGAATCTGGTTTACAATCTGGGCGGCTGTGAGGTTGCCGTGGAATCCCTGCCGGCCGGTCATGCAGAAAGAGCAGTTCATCTTGCAGCCTGCCTGCGATGAGACGCAGAGCGTGGCCCTGTCGCGGTCGGGGATATACACACTCTCCACATCGCGGCCGGGTGCGCCACGGAACAGATATTTCACCGTGCCGTCGGTGCTGGCCACCCGCGAGAGGGGTTCTTCGCGGCCCACGGTGTAGCCCAGCGCCGCCATCTTCTGGCGCGCGGCCTTCGAAAGGTCGGTCATGGCGTCGATGGTGGTGACGCGTTTGTCGTAGATCCATTTTGCCATCTGTCCGGCGGCAAAACGGGGCAGCCCGCATTCGGCAGCCACCGCGCGGAGGCTGTCGAGCGTGAGTCCGATAAGCGGACGTTGCGATGTTTCAGTTGATCCGTTGCCCATCATGTTAAGTAACGCCTGCGGAGGCAGGTCGGTTTAGAAATACAAAATTAGCCAAAAAAATCGGGAAACAATCCCTGTTGCTAAACTAATTGTTAACTTTGTAGGATGTGTGCCGCATGGCGGCCCATCACCTCAATACAGACCACATGGACGATAAAAAATTATTTCTGCTTGATGCATACGCGCTGATCTACAGGGCATATTATGCTCTGATTCGTGCCCCACGCATCACCTCGAAGGGGTTCAACACCTCGGCTATATTCGGCTTCTGCAACACCCTGCAGGAGGTTCTGACCAAGGAGAATCCCACCCACATAGCCGTGTGCTTCGACCCTCACGGCCCTACGTTCCGCCACGAACTCTACTACGCCTACAAGGCCAACCGCGAGGCCCAGCCGGAGGATATAACCCGTTCGGTGCCTGTGATCAAGGAGATTGTGGAGGCTTACCGCATCCCCATCTTCGAGGTGCCGGGCTATGAGGCCGACGATGTGATAGGCACCCTCAGCCTGCAGGCATCGCAGCAGGGATTCACCACCTACATGATGACGCCCGATAAGGATTACGGTCAGCTGGTGTCGGACAAGGTGCTGATGCTGAAGCCCTCGATGCGCGGGGCCGGCGGAGAGCTGCGCGGCCCGAAAGAGGTGTGCGAGCTGTACGGCCTGAAATCGCCCCTGCAGGTGATCGACCTGCTTGCCCTCGAGGGGGATGCCATCGACAACATCCCCGGGTGTCCCGGCGTGGGGGAGAAAACCGCCATAAAACTCATCAAGGAGTATGATTCGGTTGAGAATCTGCTGGCCAACGCCGATGGGATAAAAGGAGCGCTGGGTGTTAGGATACGCGATAATGCCGAAAACATCCGGTTCTCCAAAATGCTTGCCACCATCAAGCGTGATGTGCCCATTGAGGTGAATTTCGACGAACTGCGCCGCGAACCGGCCGATACGGAGAAGTTGCGCGACATATTCCGCCGCATGGAGTTCAAGACATTTCTTGCTCGACTGGGTGCCGAGCCGGCCAAACCGACGCCGGAGCCGGTGGCACAGCCGTCGCTGTTCGATTTCATCGATGCCCCCGACGGGGCGGCGGCTCTCCCTGCCGTGGAGATGGCGATGGATGGCGATTACCGGCTGCTTCAATCGGATGCGGAGATTAAAACTGCTGTCGGCGAGGCGGTGGCCAAAGGTGAGGCTATCGGTGTGTCGCTTTATGCCGTGGGAGCGGAGGCCATGACGGCACAGCTTCGCGGCGTGGCATTCTCGGAGACCGAAGGGGTGGCCCGTTATGTGGCCGTGCCTGTAGATGCTTCCGGACGCCGACACGTGGTGGAGCTTCTGAGACCGCTTTTTGAAAACGATAAGGTGCTGCTTGTCAGCCATGATATAAAACGCGACATGGTGCTTTTGCACCGTGAGGACATCGGTGTGAATGCCGCTTATTTTGACACGTCGCTTGCACACTATGTGCTGCAGCCTGAGATGCGCCACCGGCTTGCCGAAGTGGTGATGAGTGTGCTGCATCTGCAGATTGCCGATTATGCCGAGGAGCCGCGGAAGGGTTATGCCGCGCTGCCGACGGGTGAGGAGGTGGCGCGCGTGTGTCAGCAGGCCGATGTGGTAAGGCGCCTGCATGCACCCCTGCGCCAACTGCTCGAAGAGACCGGCCAGCTGCGCCTGCTCGAGGATATAGAACTGCCGCTTGCCCGTGTGCTTGCGGCTATGGAAATCACCGGCGTGCGGATTGACCCGATTGAGCTTGCCCGGCTGTCGAAGGAACTGACCGCGCGTGTGCGTCAGCTGGAGGAGCAGGTGTATGAACTTGCCGGCTGCAGGTTCAACATCTCGTCGCCCATGCAGGTGGGCGAAATCCTGTTTGGCCAGATGAAACTCGACCCCAAGGCAAAACGCACCAAAAAAGGCGCTTTCTCAACCACCGAGGAGATTCTGGAGAAACATCGCGGCGACCATCCGGTGGTCGGGCTGATTCTTGATGTGCGCAAACTGCGCAAGCTCCTTGCCACCTATGTAAACGCTCTGCCGGAACTGATAAATCCCGCCGACGGGAAGATTCACACCACCTATAATCAGACTGTCACCGCCACCGGGCGCCTTTCGTCGGCCAACCCCAATCTGCAGAACATCCCTATCCGCGGAGAGGACGGCAAGGAGGTGCGTCGCGCGTTTATCGCCGACGACGGGTGCGTGATTCTGTCGGCCGATTATTCACAGATTGAGCTGCGACTGCTCGCCGCGCTGAGCAACGACCCGGAGCTGACCGAGGCGTTCCGCCAGGGGCTTGACATCCACCGCGCCACGGCGGCGAAAATCTATCATGTCCCGTTCGATGAGGTGACCGACGACCAGCGCCGCAAGGCCAAGACGGCCAACTTCGGCACAGTCTACGGCATTTCGGCGTTCGGACTTGCCGAGCGTCTGTCGATTCCCCGCGCCGAGGCCAAGGAGCTGATCACCGGATATTTCCGCACCTATCCGCACATCCAGGAGTTTATTGCCGAATCGGTGGAACGTGCCCGCAAGGACGGATATGTGAAAACTATTATGGGACGCACACGCTTTCTGCCCGACATAAATTCGCGCAACGCCACGGTGAGAAGCTATGCCGAGCGCAACGCCGTGAACGCCCCGCTGCAGGGGTCGGCCGCCGACATCATAAAGATTGCCATGATAAGGATTTACGATGCCATGCGTAGCCGTGGCATGAAGTCGCGCATGGTGATGCAGGTGCACGACGAACTTGTGTTCAACGTCGTGGCCGACGAGCTTGCCGAACTGCAGGCTCTTGTGGTTAAGGAGATGGAGGGCGCCTACAGCGGCTCTGTGCCGCTTGAGGTGTCGGCCGGAGTGGGGAGCAACTGGCTTGAGGCCCATTGACCCATAACTCCGCGAGGACTATCAGGAAGCGATTTTATTATTGAATAATGGCTCTGCTCGATTGCCATACACACAATCCGGAGCGGTGGCGCGACGCCATAGTCAGCTGTCGTCCGGGGGAGTTCGCCAGGCTGTCGGCGGACTATCCCGACGCGGTGTTCTCTGTGGGCGTCCATCCGTGGGACACTGCAACTTGCGATGCTGCCGGACTTGAACGAAGTCTTCAAATGCTGCAGGCCATCGCCACCGACCCGCGGGTGGTGGCTATCGGAGAAGCCGGACTTGACGGCCTGCGCCGCGCATCCGATGATGTGCAGGAAGCGGTGCTGAGGCGGCAGATTGAGTTGAGCGAGGTCGTGGGCAAGCCTTTGGTAATCCATTGCGTGCGCCGTTACGACCGGCTGCTGCATCTGCAGCGTGAAATGCGTCCGCAGCAGCCATGGATATGGCACGGCTTCCGGGGAAAACCCGAACTGGCCCGGCAGATACTCGCCGCCTCGCCCCGCAATTACATCTCGCTCGGTGAGCGTTTCAACCCACTCGCCGCCGCCATCATCCCCACTAACCGCCTCCTTGCCGAAACCGACGAAAGTCCCCTCCCCATCACCCAGATAATCACCTCCATAGCATCCTCCCGCCCCGATGCCGCCCCCGCCCTGACGCACCACCTGGCCGCCAACCTCTATGTAATAATAAAGCCGGGCGGATGCCCGGCTGAGGGATAAGCTCTGATAAATTCAGATAAATTTTGATAAACTCAGATAAGGGATTTGGAGCGGAGGATTATAGGTGATGATTAGTTGTGGAGGGTGAAGGGGGTGGTGAGGGGGGGTGCTGTCGGGGCCGATGCCGAGGAGGAAATCGCCGGGTTCGGATATAAGAATTTATCAGGATTATAGGTTTGAGGCGGCGGACGGTTTGGGTGTGTCAGTGAGCCGAGGTGGTGTGGCGGCGGTTGAGGGCGATCCAGGCGAAGGTGATGAGGCCGAGAAGGATGGTGAGGGCGGTCTGCATGGCGATGATGAGATTGCCGAATGCGGCTCCCTGAGTGAGGAATGCGGTGTGGTCCATGCCGGATGGGATGAAGAGGCCCAGACCGAAGAGCATGGTGGTCTGGTAAGGGCCGATGCCGCCGTAGGATGGGATGCCCATGGAGATGCTTGTCAGCACGAAGCAGACGAGCGGCACGAGGAGCCCGTGCTGGTGAAGCATCTGCTGTGTCATGGGGAATGCGTTGAACTGGATGGCGAGCTGGAGGAAATAACATCCCCACAGTGCCACTGTGAGCAGCAGCCACCGGCCTTTGTGCTGCATGGAAGCGAGGGCGGCGAAGCCTTTCCACAAGCCGAGGAGAAACGCTTTTATTTTCAGGATGCCGCTGTTGCGCGAGTGTGTGAGCAGCCACCATGCCAGTGCCAGTGCCGCGGTAAGGGCAATCCATGTGAAGGGGGATGTCAGGATGGCCAGGATGGCATTATAAGCCTGCGGATAAGTGCGGACGAAGTCGATAATCGGCTCGTGGGCTATGATGAAGGTCAGCAGGGTGAGAATGAGCACGGTGAGGAGGTCGGCGAAGCGGTCGGCCACCATCGAGCCGAACACGGCCGAGAACTGTGCGTCGCGCCGGTAGGCCACAAATCCACAGCGCCATACCTCGCCCAGACGGGGAAAGACAAGGTTGACGGCATAGGTGCCGAAGATGCTGAACACAAGCAGATGGAGAGGGGAGGTGACGCCGATGGCCCGGAGCTGGATGCGCCAGCGCATGGCGCGGAAAAACATGGGCGCAATGCTGAGAGCCAGGGCAAGTGCAATCCATCGGAAGTCGCAGTCGTTGCGTATGACAGTCATCATTTCGTTGAAGTCGATGTCGCGGAACATCACGACGAACAGCCCCACGCTCACCACCAGAGGGATGGCGAATTTGAGAATCTTGCCCAGAATGCCGTTTTTGCTTTTGGCAGCCTGTGTGTGGGAGCCGGAAGGATGCTTGATTGTCATTGCCGACGGATTAATATGGCGCAAAGTTAACAAAACCTGGATGAAAAGGCGAAAAAAGAAGATTTTTGTGGTGAAAATAGAGATAATACCCGAAAAATGCCTATATTTGGAATAAATTGCTAAGCCAAAACGGCCAATCATCCACACACGCCACACGCAATTGCTTGTGGCGTGGCATCCAAAAACAAGACAATGAAAAGCAAACGACAACTCGAGGACACGCCACTGCGCCTTTCACAGATAGCCAGGCTGAAGACTGTGAGCGATGACTACAGCCATCTCGGGCAGGATTATATCCTTACCCATGTCACAACGAATACATCATATTTCTACGCCCCGCAGGCGCGCCGATTCGATGGCAATATCATAATAATAAGTGTGAAGGGGACGATAAAGATTACCATCGACCTCGACACTATCGAAGTGCCGCCAAACTCGCTTGCCTTTGTGGCGCCCGAACGAGTGTTCAAGCCCATAGACTGGGTGGGTGAAGAGCTTGACGGCTATCTGCTGTTCCTGTCGAACAAGTTTGTCTACGATCTGAACATCGACCTGAATGCGGTGAACACCAACCTGTTTACGGCAGCGAAATCCGTGATAGAACTCACTCCGGACAAACTGGACCTTATGATCAAGTATTTCGGATTGCTGCATAAGAACGCCATGGATCTCAATCCGTATAACCGCTATATAGCGCGGGCGCTGATGAGTGCCGCGGCCTATCAGCTCATGGCCTACGGCGAAGAGGCGGAGAGGATTCCCAATATGGCCCGTTCGCATTCGCGCAAACTGTCGTATGTGCAGACGTTTCTGCGTCTGGTGAAGACGCATCACCGCAGTGAGCGTTCCATCTCGTTCTATGCCGACAAGATGTTCATTTCGCCGAAATATCTGTCGCTGGTCATCAAGGAGGCCACAGGCCGTTCGGCAGCCGAGTGGATAGACCAGTATGTGCTTCAGGAGGCGAAGAATCTGCTGCGATACTCAGGCAAGAATGTGCAGCAGGTGGCTTATGAGCTGAATTTCACCAACCAGTCGTCGTTCGGTAAATATTTCAAACATCTTACGGGCATGTCGCCCACACAGTTCCAGAACAGATGACCGGAAAGGTGAAGGGTTATGTGCTTGGGATGGTGGCTGCGGCCACCTACGGCATGAACCCGCTGTTTGCATTGCCGCTTTATGCCGACGGCATGAATGCGGAAGGGATATTGTTTTTCCGCTATCTGTTCGCACTGCCTATGATGTGGCTGATAGCCCGGCGGCGTGGCGGACAGCTGTGGGTGGGACGCAGGGCGATGGTGTCGCTCGGCGCACTGGGGCTTGTGTTCGCATTGTCGTCGCTGACGCTGTTCCTGAGCTACAACTATATGGATGCGGGGATAGCGTCGAGCCTGCTGTTTGTGTACCCCATCATGGTGGCCGTGATTATGACGTGCGTGTTCGGCGAACGTTTGCGCTTGAGCACGGTGGGATGCATTCTCATGGCGCTGGGCGGGATATGGATGCTGTATAACGGCGAGGGGGAAGCCACGCTGAGTGTGGCCGGCACGGCGCTGGTGTTCCTGTCGTCGCTGAGCTATGCCGTCTATCTGGTGTACATCAACCGTTCGGGCCTGGGAAAGGTGCCTACGTCGGTGGTGACGTTCTATGTTCTGCTGTTCGGATGGGGACTTTTCGTGGCGATGGCGGTGTACGACGGCGGAATAACGGTGCCTGCTACCCCGTGGCTATGGGGCAATCTGCTGGGACTGGCTCTGTTTCCCACGGCCATCTCATTGTTGTGCACCACGCGTGCCATCCATTACATAGGTTCGACCCCCACGGCCATATTGGGTGCGCTGGAACCTGTAACGGCGGTGATTATCGGCGTGACGGTGTTCGGCGAGCAGCTTACGCTGCGTGAGATCGGGGGGATTGTGCTGATTGTGGTGGCTGTGAGTTTCGTAGTGGCAAAAAAGACATAAGAGGGCGTGTCATAATGGCCCATCTGGGTCGTCGCCTAAGGGATTCTTCTCAAGCGAAGCGGCTAAAGCCGATAACGGGTTCGGTCATTGACCTTAGTCAACTCCCTTCACCCTCACCCTTTGGCTCCTACCATCTGAACCATTCTTTGCAAAGCAAAGCGACCAAAGGTCGATAACTGACAGCACCCTCGCCATCCGGTTATAAAATTGAGCGCTGTGTCAAAATGCATGCATTTTGACACAGCGCCTTACGTATGGTGAACCCTTAATTAAGTGGCGGTGTCAGGAGACTGTCCAGGTGTCGCCGGCCAAAATCATGTCGCGCAGACATGTGAAGCTCTTGCGGGCGCGGACTTCCTCAACCTGGCGCGATACTTCCTCGTCGTAGGCCGGAGCCTCTACGTCGCGGATCACGCCGATGGCCAGCGGGAGGTCGTGTCCGTCCATCATGGCCAGCTGCTGGTGCAGGAAGTTTGACTGTGTGTGGGCGTCGTGAACCAGGACGTCGTCGAGGGTGTAGCCGTCCTGTCCGATTGTCACGGCCTTCACCAGGAAGCCGTCGCGTACCAGACCTTTGTCGTTGTCCTTGCCGAAAATCATCTTCTCGCCGTGGCGCAGGTGTATGGTGCGCTCGGCGCGGAATTCCTTGTCGGCCACGAACGCATGGATGCCGTTGTTGAAAATCATGCAGTTCTGGAGGATTTCAACCACTGATGTGCCTTTGTGGCGTGCAGCAGCAACCATCACTTCCTGCGAGGTCTGCAGTTCCACATCGATGGTGCGGGCAAAGAAGTTGCCGCGTGCGCCAAACACCAGTTCGGCCGGTATGAAGGGGTCCTCGGTGGTGCCGTATGGTGATGATTTCGACACGAAGCCGCGGTCGGAGGTGGGGCTGTACTGGCCTTTGGTCAGACCGTATATCTTGTTGTTGAGCAGCAGCATGTTGATGTCGACGTTGCGTCGGACGGCATGGATGAAGTGGTTGCCGCCGATGGCCAGGCCGTCGCCGTCGCCCGAAATCTGCCATACTGTCATCTGCGGGTTGGCCACCTTGAAACCGGTGGCAACAGCTGCCGCGCGGCCGTGGATGGTGTGGAACCCGAAGGTGTTCATGTAGTAGGGGAGGCGTGATGAGCATCCGATACCTGAAATGACGGCAGTCTTTTCAGGGGGCACGCCGATGGTGGCCATTGCCTTGTGGAGGGAGTTGAGCACAGCATGGTCGCCGCATCCTGCACACCAGCGCACCGGCTGGTCGCTTTTATAATCTTTTGGAGTGAATTCCATTGTTGTTGATCAGGTTGGTGGTTTAGTTTGATTGGGTTGGGGGCTATGATAGCTATTGTAGCTAAGTTAGCTGAGATAGCTGATTTAGCTGAGGTGGTGCTTTACGCCGTCCACGATTTCCTTGACGAGGAACGGCTGGCCTTCCACCTTGTTGATGCGGCGGATTTCCACATTGGGGAAGCGTGCCTGCAGGTAGTCGGCGAACTGGCCGGAGTTGAGCTCAGCCACAATTACGCGTTTGAATCGGGAGAGGATTTCGCCTGTATTTGCGGGCAGCGGACTGATGTAGCGGAACTGTGCGAGCGCCACGGGGATACCTTCGCGGTTAAGCTCCTCGGCGGCTGTGTAGAGATGGCCGTAGGTGCCACCCCATCCGATCAGAAGGGTTTCGGCTTCCGGGGAGTCGCATACGAGCTCCTGGAGGGGGATATCGTTGGCGATGCGTTCCACCTTTTCACGGCGCAGCTGCACCATTTTGGCGTGGTTGGCCGGATCGGTGGTGATGGCGCCTGTGGCGGGGTTCTTTTCGAGGCCGCCCAGACGGTGGGTGAGATTGTCCTCGCCGGGGATGGCCCAATAGCGTGCGAGGGTTTCCTGGTTGCGCACATAGGGTTTCCAGTTCTCGCGCAGTTCTTCGGGTACGCGGGGCACTTTGATTTCAGGATATTCGCCGGCCTCGGGTATGCGCCATGCCGACGAGCCGTTGCCGATGAAGGCGTCGGAGAGGAGAATAACCGGAGTCATGTGCTCGATGGCGATGCGTGATGCCTCGAAAGCCATTTCGAAGCAGTTGGTGGGCGATGTGGGAGCCACCACGGCCAGAGGCGATTCGCCGTTGCGTCCGTAGAGGGCCTGGTTGAGGTCGGTCTGCTCGGTCTTGGTGGGGAGTCCGGTGGAGGGACCTCCGCGCTGCACGTCGATAACCACCAGCGGAAGTTCGGCCATTACGGCCAGACCGATGGCTTCGCTCTTGAGGGCCAGACCGGGACCGGATGTGGATGTCACGCCCAGCGAGCCGGCGAACGATGCACCGATTGCCGAGCATACGCCGGCAATCTCGTCCTCCATCTGGCATGCCTTTACGCCGAGGTCCTTGCGTTTGGCAAGTTCGTGCAGGATGTCGGTGGCGGGAGTGATGGGGTAGCTGCCCAGGAAGAGGGGGCGTCCGGATTTTTCAGACGCCATGATAAGTCCCCATGCGGTGGCTTCGTTACCCTTGATGTCGGTGTAGACGCCCGGGCGGATGTGGTCGGTATCTATTTTATATGTGGATACAGATGCGTGCACATTGTGGCCGAAATCGTAGCCGGCACGGAGCACTTTGGCATTAGCCTCGTAGACGGCGGGTTTCTTGGCGAACTTTTCGTGCAGCATTTTCAGGGCGTTCTCTTCCGGACGGTCGAAAAGCCAGCAGAGAAGTCCGAGCGTGAAGATGTTGCGGCATTTCAGCACGGCCTTGATGTCCATGTCAGAGTCGGCCAGGGCAGCCTTTGTCATGGCTGTGACAGGCACTTCAACCACCTGTGCCGTGATGCCGAGTTCCTTGATGGGGTCGTCGGTCTCGAACAGGGCTTTTTTCAGGCCATCGGGCTTGAAGGCGTCGATGTCGATGATGATCACACCGCCGGGCTTGAGGAATTTGTAGCTCTGCTTGAGTGCGGCCGGATTCATGGCTACCAGCACATCGCATTCGTCGCCCGGAGTGTGTACGCCGGAGCCTACGCTGACCTGGAAACCGCTCACGCCGCCCAGCGAACCTTGCGGGGCGCGGATTTCCGCGGGATAATCGGGGAATGTGGAAACGGAGTTGCCCATACCGGCCGATACATTTGTGAAGATGTTGCCGGCAAGCTGCATGCCGTCGCCGGAGTCGCCGGAGAAGCGGACTGCCACTTTCTCGAGGGCACGGACCCGGCGTTCGGGATGTGTTGTGTTGTCCATGATAACAATTGGCTTGTTAAAATTATAAGTTAAGGTTGCAATTGCGAGCAAAGATAGTAGTTTTCCAATGAATAAACAATAGGATGTGGCGGGGGCGTGGGAAAATGAGTGCAAATTGTTGAAAAGGCGATTTTTAGGGCAGCCTGCGGATTGCGGATTGCATTAAATTTGCATATTCCGGCGAGCTTACGATCTGTAAGCAGATTGGTGTTGAGAATGCAACTACAATGCATTAAAGTCCATAGGATGAAATAATATAAACCACTTTGTCAACATATGAGAAAAATGAGAACGGAAAAGAAAATTGGCGGCACTCGAGGAATGTGGAGTGAACTCCGCGGCGGAGAGCTTGTGAAAGGTGTGAATGTCAGGCGCAGTGAAGGTGAGGACGGGGTGTGGAAGGCCGTGGGGCGCCCGGAGAGACTGCGTGAGGACAGTATGGTGCCGGTGGCAGAGTTCGATATGCCGGGCACAGGGCTGCGCGGGGTGCTGATGCAGACCGGTGCAAGGGTCGGCGTGATTGTGCGGGATGCAGACAGCTTCGGTTCCGAAGCGGGGGGTGCGGGCAATCTGATGGAGTTGGGTGATGTTGATGGTGAAATTCTGGCTGCGTATGTTGTTGAGCCCGGTGTGGTGAGGGTGCTGCTCCGTCATAGTCCTGCGGTCTATCTTACTTATGCCGCTTCGGGCTTGGTGACCATGCACGGTGTCATGCCGGCGTTACCGCCGTTACGTTTCGAGGCATCGTCGGAAGTGAGATTGTCAGAAACTGTGACGGGGTGTGCGCTGAAGGGTGCGACGTCTTCAACTGCCAGCAGACTGAATCCAGTGGATGCCGATGCCGTGGGTGCGCAGCTGCTGCGGGCCTACGACGGGTTGTGGGAGCAGGCCACCGGGCTTAACATGCTGTTGCAGCCCGTGTTGTTGCGGTATCGGCTTGAGGATGCCGCCGGCGATACTGTGGCAAGCGGTCCGGCAGTTATGGCGTGTGCCGCCGGCGGATTCCAGTGCACCGGCGAGCATGAGCTTACGGCCGACGGAGCGCTGACGGTGATGTCGGGTGGCGTTATGACCGGCACGGCCTACAATGTGGCGCTGAAGGGGTTCAGGCCGTTGCCATGGCCGTGGTGCAGGATAGTGCGACGTGTGGTGGTGGAAAGCACCGTGCCGGTTGAGCCTGTGAGGCGGGAAACACGTTGCACAACCACAATGTCGCGTCGACAGGACGGGACAGTGCTCGTGAAGGCGCGTCTGGGCGGCGTGATGGCTTCGTCGGTGGGAATGTCGACGCGGCTGCGCAGTTTGTGCGCCGACACGCTTGCGGATGGCTTGTGGCTTGAACAGGGAAGTTACGAATATCCGTTTTCGCCCGACACGGCTGCCGAACGTGTGCTCGCGCTCCGTAAAGATGGCGTGCGGCAAGCGCAGGGAACAGGGTCGCCAACATGGCGCGACGCGGAGAGCTATGGCGCATGTTGCGTGGCGGGAGATCTGATTGTGGCGGCCGACCCGTTGCGTGATGCCGAAAACGGCTTTTCACCTGCAAGCATGATAACGGCTTCGGCCGACAGTGTCGGTGAGGAGTGGCGCATTGTAGTGGAAACGAAAGTAGCGTCTGTGGGCAGTGCGGAAGAGGTGGCGGTGGCTGTAGCGTCGGGAACGGGACTGCATGTGGAGGGGTTGTCGCCCACGCTTATGTTTCCTGATGAACGTGCAACTTCAATGACTGTGACCCTCGAACTCGGAACGGGCACAGGCAGAAGGGTCCTTTCGGGTACATATGGATTATGGCCGCTGAAAGGTGCAGGCTGTGCGTGCTATGTGGATGGAGCGCTGCGCGCATTCCTTCCGCCTGAGGGTGGCGAAGCAGGGAGGAGCCCGTTGTCGACGCGGAGCCGGATGGTTCAGCACGGAGTGTTGCTGACCGGACGGATGCTCACATTCGCTAATTCACGCAGTAGCGCACGCATCACCGACGGGCCGATACATGCCGTAGTTGAGATGCCCGGCGGAAATACGAGCTGGGACTTTTCGCGGCGTCGAGTGCTTGCCGGAGGAGCGGGCGGTGTGCATCTGGTGACACTCGATGCCACCGATAGTGTGCATGCCGTGCGTCTTCTGACCGGGCGTCCGGTCGGCAATGACGGCGCCATATGCAGGGCGTCGATGCCGGGAGGGGAGTGCGTGCTGACAGTTGCAGGTGGTGAACTGGTGAAAGTGTCGGGTTCGAGAGTGGAGACATTGGCATCGGTAGGCGATGCGGTATGTGTGGGTTATGACAGTCGGGAAAACGAAATCTGGCTGGGACGTGCCGACGGCAGCATGGTCCGCGTGTGGCGTCACAAAGGAGAAGTGGAGATGTCGGCGGTTGACTACGGGACAGGGGTCTGCAACCGGTTGCTGATGTGGAGGGGATGTTTGTTGTTAAGCTGCGACATTGGCCTGTATGACGTGCTGAAAGCCGATTCCGGAGAGTATGTGCGTTTTGTGCTCCGGCTGCGCTATGACACGGGTAGCGCGTCCGCAAAAATCATAGGAGTGGCGTTCAATGTGTTCGCATCGCATTTCAAGGGGCGCCTTACGCTGGGCGGCGACCGGGGAAGCCGTGTGGCTGAAGAGTTTGTTGGCCTGGAGGCTGAGGGTGCGCTCGACGCTCCGGTTGCGGTGGCCGTTGGCGGGATGCGCCGCAGATACGTCGAATTGTCGGCGGTTGGCGAAGAGGTATCGGCCGATGCAGAGTGGCGCGTCCCTTCGTTCTGGCACTGTACACAAATAAAGTAAGGAAAATCTCACGACTTCCCTTACACAGATACATAGTAATATTACCAGTCAATCAATACGTTATGATAGTTTTTCTAACTATGAGATTAATGTATAATATGGTTTAAGCAATGAAATCATGTCAGACTTCAATATCCGCCGAAACCACGTGCCTTCGGGCTGTAGGCCGGATGCACGTTGCGGTTGACGGGACAAGTCAAGGGGTTTAAGTGGTGTTTTCTGCTATAAAAAGGTATTTTGAAAAAGATTACGATAAGATTGGTAAATGCTCAAAAAGAAAGAATCGGTAGAGGAAGGACTGCAGGAATATTCCGCGGAAGGGGATATTCAAGAATCCCGGATTTTTAGGGTCATAACAGGTATGATGCAGAACGTAAATTTGTAAACACAAATTCAAGAAGACATCGCATGGGCGATTCAAGTTCTACAATCAAAACTTTACAAAAATAAACAATAATAACGAGAGCACAATGGAAATGTCAACACAAAAAAAGTTAAAAGTTGCCAAAATGGCCACACAGCCTATTGTGGCCGCGATTGCATCTGAAAATAATACGGACAAAGAGAATGGCGAAGATGTAAAAAACGAGCAGACTGAGCAGGAGGACACCGGTGCGGAGCAGCAGCTGCCGTGCGGCGAAGCCACCGGAACAGGGGCGACGATACCCTCCTCAGTCCGGCAGGATTCCGACCCTCCCGGTGCAGGAGAACCGGCGGCCGGCAATGACTCCGGGATGGTGAAGCTTTCGGAAATAGAGGCACTTGTGGCGGAGGCCGAAGAACGCGGATACCTGCGCGGCCGAAATGAAAGTATAGAGCGGCTCATGCGTCGGCCGGGTATTCTTGAACAGGAGCCGTGGCAACGCGAAGCGTACATACAACCTGAAACCGAGCCTATGATCCTCAACAATCCGCGGGTGTCCATATGGGACAGATAAACATGCGCGCAAAAGGCTTGCGCACCCCGGTGACATGCCGTGGTGACCCTGTGTGACGACTGCGGCTGCAGGAATGCACACATTATATAATATATATTGTATATATCAACGCAACATGGATACAACCCTTTTAAGTTATGAAAAAAGCATTGAAACTGTTGAAAACCCTGATTGAGCTACTCGGACGTCTGACCGGCATCCTTGGACTGCTGGAGCATATGCGCCGCCGGCCTGAGAGCACGGATGGTCAAAAGGATGAGCCCGACAGCGACGAGCCGGCAAATGGCATCGGATAGCACATACGTCCAATTCAGGATGGACCGATTAATTATATTCAAACAAAACCAAAAAAATTACGGGAATGAAAAAGATTTTCAATTCAATGAGTGAAGGACTCAGCCGCTGGCTGAAAAACGAGGGTGGAGCAAGCGTGCTTGCATTCGGATTGCTCCTTATCGCCGTATGGCTGCTCGGGTGGGCTGTCGGGCATGCCACGGGCGGAGTGATTCAGGTGTTTGAGCAGGCTGCCTTCGGCATGCATGGTGTGGCTGCCGCCGCAGTGGTTGGTGTGGCAGGTACCGGGCGCCATATAGTGGGTGAGCCCGTCAGCACGAAGGTGGCCGACAGCGTGTCGCCCGGACTGCTGCGTAACGAGATTGACGAACGGATTGTGAAGATCCGCCCCATGTCGACGCCGCTCGACCAGATTTCGCGCTACGGAGGTTCGCGCCACTGCGGCTCGATGAAAGTGGAATACTACTCAGTCGACACCAAACCATCGTCGGCCAAAGTGAAGACCGCCGTGGCGGCATGCACAGAGCGAACTCCGGGCGAATACACCGCTACCGTCAACACGGACAACAACGATATCTTCCAGCCTTCGACCACAATCATAGTGCCGACAGTAAAAGCTACCAGGGGGGATGCGCTCGTGCTTTACGTGGTTGGAATCACCGACGGCGGCGTGAAGGTACTCCCGGTGAACAACACCATCTCGGCCGGTGTGACCGGCGTGCCGGCCATCCCTGCGGGCACGGAGTTTGTGCGCATGGGCCGTGCGGCCACCGAAATGGATGTGTGCACCCCGCAGTTCGGGTCGCTTCCCACCAAAAGCGATAACCTTTGCCAGATCTTCAAGGCTCAGGTTGAGCAAAGTACGTTCATGAAGATTGCCAACAAGGAGGTGGGCTGGACATTCTCGGACCAGGAGGAGGCAGCCATCATCGACATGCGCATGGGGATGGAGAAAAACTTCTTGTTCGGCTGCAAGGCCCGAATCACCGACCCTGAAAAGGGTGAGGAGGTGCTGCTCACCGGCGGTGTGTGGAACCAGACCGACAACGAGTTTGCTTACGACGCCTCGGCCGCTCTGACCGACGAGACTCTGGTGAAGCTCTGCCGCCAGGCTTTCAGCCACAATGCCGGCTCGTCGAAAAAGGTGCTTCTGGCAGGTTCGGAGCTTATCGAGAAACTGCACTTGCTCGGGTCGCAGCGTGTGCTGGTGAACGAGGCCACGGTGACCAAGTGGGGACTCGACTTCACCGAGATACATTCGAAATTCGGCACCCTCTATGTGATGCTTGCCGAGGTGTTCGACCATTGCGGCCGCAGCGACTGCGGCATGGTGATTGATCCGGAATACATCACCAAATACTGCCATGTGCCGTTCCGTACCGAGCGCCTTAACCTGCGCACCAGCGGCGTGCGCAACACCGAGGCCGTGATCATAACCGAATGTTCCTGCGTGATTCTGCGTTATCCGCAGAGCCACATGCGAATCGTGGCAGAGTGACATTATGAGGAAGGAATATACGAAAGAGGAGATGATGGCGCTGTGGAAACGGCGCCATTTCATTGAACCTCTGAGAGCAGACTGCGTGATATCGCGTAGCGACGGAGTGGACATGGATGCCCGAGTGGCCGAGGATATGCGTGCGTGGTATCTCCACCTGCTGCGCAACGGCCCGGTGGAGCATCTTGCCCCCGCCGATATGAGCCTGACATGCAGCGTGAGCCGCAACAGCACCGGAGCGTTACAGATCCGTCTGCCGGCGTCGGCTGTGCGGGTGACCGCGGTGAAGCTGAGCGGCTGGGAGCGGGCAGTTGTGCCCATGATCAATGTGGAACCAGCTTACAGGCAGGGGAATAAATATGCTTGCGGAGGGGTGGCGAATCCACAGGCGGTGCTGGAGCGCGGTGGTATCCTCCGGTTGAGCGCCGCTCCGGGGCGTCTGACGCTTCCCGCCATCGAAGTGCTTGATGTGATAACCGACCCCGGTCCGGAACTATATGTGATGGACGAGAGTGCAGTGGCGCTGATCGGAACCGACTTAATCTGTGACAACAATGGACAAACATAAAAAAGACCTGAAAGTGCTTGAGGCGGCTCACCATGCGTGGGTGGCCCTTGCTTCGGCCAGAGAGCGGCGCCGACGTTATCTGCGCTACACTTATGGCGACCAGTGGAGTGACGTGACGCGCGACCGTTTCGGCAATCTCACCACCGAAGGGGAGCTGTTTGCCGACGGCGGACGTGCGCCGGTGACAAACAATCTGATTCGCCGGATGGTGAAGGCAGTGGTGGGGCGTTACCGTATGGACAGCAGTGCGGCGCGTGCCGCTGAGGATGACGGCCTCGGCCAATGGCGGCGTTTCAACGCACTCGATGAGCTTGACGCCCGCAGTTTCGAGGAGTTCCTGATTTCGGGCATGGCCATTCACCATGTGTGGGCCGCACGCCGTCCGGCAGGGGCAGGCATATGGGTGGATGCCGTCAGTCCCGACCGCTTCTTCATAAGCGGGACAGGCGACTTCCGCGGGACGGATACGGAGATGGTGGGCAGGTTGCTCGACATGAGTTTCAGCGAGCTGGTGATGCGTTTCGGCCGATGCGACAGACGCCGTACGGCATGGCTGCGCGAGCTTTACGGCTCGCTTCCCGCGGCACCTGACGGGATAATTGTAGCGCCGTCGGCCTCCGGGGCAGTAACAGATTTCTTTCATGCTCCCGACGGCCGCTGCCGCGTGGTTGAGGTGTGGACCCTGGAGTGCCGGGCGCGGTTGAAATGTCATGACGTGCAGACAGCCACGCTGTGGGTGGGACCAGCCGAGAAGGAGGCCGATGTGTTGCGCGAAAACCGTCGCCGTCGGCGTGAAGGGCGTCCGCAGATTGCCATGAAACGCTCCATCGATGTGGTGTGGCACTGCCGGATGTTCGCTCCCGACGGCACGGTGCTCGATGAGTATGATTCTCCCCTCCCAACAGGGTGCCATCCGTTTGCGGTGAAGCTTTATCCGCTTGTCGACGGCGATGTGCATTCGCTTGTGGAGGATGTGATTGACCAGCAGCGCCATGTGAACCGGTTGTTGAGCGTGATGGACCGCATGCTCAGTTCAGCCGCCAAAGGGGTTCTGCTCTTTCCGGAAGGGTGCAAGTTTCCGGACTACACGTGGGAGGAGGTGGCGCGCCGTTGGGCCGATCCCGGAGGTGTCATCCCCTACCGTGCGCCTCGGGCAGGCGAGGCGGAGCCGCATCAGGTGGTTACGCCGATGGCCGACCTGGGTGTGCATCAGCTGCTGCAGACACAGATTGCTATGTTCGAGGATGTGTCGGGCGTGAGCCGTACGTTTATGGGGAAAGCCGGGAGCGGCAATGTGGGCGCTGAGCGTTACAGCATGGAGGTGGAGAACGCCTCGGTGGCCGTGGGCGACCTGTTGAAAACTTTTTCACACTTTACCGGCGTGCGCGATGCCCTGATGCTCCGATGGTTGCAGGCCTATCCTGAATTCGGACAGGATTTGTTAAATTCAAATTAACACATGTGGGAATAAAAACTGCCCATGCATGGGCTTATCTTTGCAAACGCGGCCGGGAAAAAACACCGGCCGCGTAATCACAAACGGGAAAGGAGCTGTTGCAATCAGCGGTGAAAGCCCTGAGGCTCCAATGAAAAAATTACGGGAACTATGGAAAATTTTGAGAAAAGGAACAGAGATTTCTTTGCGGCAGTGTGTCGCATGCAGCGTGAGGGATGTGCCGGCCGCAGCCGTCTGAGCATGGACGCGGCCATAAGGAAAGCGCTCGACGGCGGTGCGCCATGTTTTTACATCACCCGCGACCATGCTTTCAAGCGTTTGCGCGAACGGCGCCACAACCGCATCCCGCCACGCGAAAAGCCGCACCGTCGTCGCATGTGGCAGGAGCTTGAAAAAGTGCTGACCGAACGGATGGGCAACCGTCCTCTGGCCGATGAATGGGTGGTGCTTGACGAAGTGCTCGCCACCCATCGCCCCTCGGGCTTCTTCATGTCGGAGGCCTATGCAAAAAAACTCGTTTACAAAATGCTGAAACAACCGATAAAAACCGATCTATGAGCCTTCACATACAACTCAACATCCAGACCATCACCGACGAGATGATGGCATTAACGGCCTTGCGGAGCGTCACGGCTCCCGGAGGGGCGGCCTCGTCGCCGCTGCTCACCCGCGACCAGCTGCCTGCGCTGCGGGTGGTGGCGCGGATGGTGTTCGCCGACATTCTGCTCACCCTCGGCGGAGCGGTGGAGAAGAGCAGCATCGACGGGGAGGATGGTGGCGAAGCGCTTCCTTACGACGAATCGCAGCCGATGGCCCTTGAGGTGACTTTCAGGACGGCGGCCGAACCGGCAGCCGGGATGCCGTTGCTTGTGAAGCGGCAACTGGAGCATGCCGTTGCCACCGGGGTGCTCGGATGGGTGGCGTCGCCGACCGATGCCTCGTTTGCCGTGCATCTGGCGGCTCAGCGCGATGCGGCCGCAGCGGCAGTGTCGGCCGTCGTGAACGGTGCAGGCGGCCGTGGCTGCGCGCCTTTCTCCGTGCCCGGGTGGCCGTGATCTTTCCTCCGTATAAAATTGATTTCTCCGCGTAAGTCCGGATGCGAAACGATGCCGTTACGGCATATTTCCGGGTTTGCGCGGGGATTTTTTTGCGGAAATGGCGGAATTGTTGTATTTTTGGATTTTAATGCAAAAAAATCTATCCACCTCCGCCCATGAGCAACAACGCCAGTTTCACCACCGAGGCCGAGGACCGCATGATTGAAGAAGCCTTTCGTGAGGTGCTCGACGGATATCTGAAAAGCAACCACCGCAAAAAGGTGGAAATAATAGAACGGGCCTTCGCCTTCGCCAAGGAGGCACACAAAGGTGTGCGCCGCCGTTCGGGCGAGCCTTACATCCTGCATCCAATAGCCGTGGCCAAGATTGCCAGTCAGGAGATCGGCCTCGGCTCCACCTCCATCTGTGCCGCTCTGCTGCACGACGTGGTGGAGGACACCGACTACACGGTGGAGGACATTGAGCAGAACTTCGGCAAGAAGATAGCCCAGCTGGTGGAAGGGCTTACTAAGATTTCGGGCGGAATCTTCGGCGACAAGGCTTCGGCACAGGCAGAGAATTTCCGCAAACTGCTGCTGACAATGTCGGAGGATATCCGCGTGGTGCTCATAAAGATGGCCGACCGCCTGCACAACATGCGCACTCTGGGGTCGATGGCGCCCAACAAGCAGTACAAGATTGCCGGCGAGACGCTCTACATCTACGCACCGCTGGCCCACCGTCTGGGGCTGTTCGAGATAAAGACCGAACTGGAGAACCTGAGTTTCAAGTACGAGCATCCGGAGGCATTCAGGAGCATAAGCGAAAAGATTGCGGCCACCGAGGCATCGCGTAACAGCATATACGAGAATTTCGCCGCGCCGGTGCTTGAGCGTCTGGACCAGATGGGGCTGAAATACACGGCCAAGGCGAGGGTAAAATCGGCCTATTCCATCTGGAACAAGATGGAGACCAAGCATATACCTTTCGATGAGGTGTACGACCTCTATGCCGCGCGCATCGTGTTCGAATGCGACGACCCGGCCAAGGAGAAGGGGATCTGCTGGCAGATTTATTCGGCCATAACCGACATCTACCGGCTGCATCCCGACCGCACGCGCGACTGGGTGTCGGTGCCCAAGGTCAACGGCTATCAGGCCCTGCACCTCACCGTGATGGGCCCCGACGGCAACTGGGTGGAGGTGCAGATACGCTCCAAACGTATGGACGAGATTGCCGAGAAGGGCTTTGCCGCCCATTGGAAATACAAGGTAGGCGAGGGCGACGAGGAGTCGGAGCTGAACGCATGGCTTCATACCATCAAGGATATTCTCGATGACCCCGAACCGAATGCCCTCGACTTCCTCGACACCCTGAAATTAAATCTGTTCGCATCCGAGATAGTGGTCTTTACACCCAAAGGTGAGCTGTTGACGCTCCCGATGGAATCCACCGTGCTCGACGTGGCTTTCACCCTGCACTCGCAGATGGGATGCCACTGCATTGCAGGGAAAGTGAACCACAAGCTGGTGCCACTGAGCCAGAAACTGAAATCGGGCGACCAGGTGGAGGTGCTCACCTCGCAGAGCCAGACACCAAAGCCTGAGTGGATTGACTTCCTTGCCACGGCCAACGGCAAGACCCGTCTGCGCGCCGCATTGCGCAAGCAGCAGCAGCCGGCCATTGCCGCCGGGCGCGAAATCTTCACCAAGTTTCTCAAGGAGAACGGCATCACCGACGATAATGTGGCCATCACAAAAGTGATGGGCCTGTTCAAGGCGCACAGCCGCGACGCCCTGTATCTGCAGCTGGGCAATCAGGAGATAGTGCTCAACGACTATGTGGTGAAAACGCTCCGCAACAAGCAGAGCTCCGTGTCCAAGCGCTTGCTCAACAAGCTGCTGCGCCGCAGCGATGCCGAACAGGATGCCGCCGGTGCCGAAGCGGCCGCCAAGGCTCCCGCGCGCCCGAAAATCGACACGAAGCAGACGTATGTGCTGCATATGCAGCCCGACGGCGAGAGCAACTTCAACTTCTCGCCGTGCTGCAATCCCATACCGGGCGACAGCGTGCTCGGATTCATCGAGGACGACGGCACTGTGACGGTGCACAGCCTCGACTGTCCGCGCGCCAATATGCTCAAGGCCAGCTTCGGCCCCCGCATCCTTTCGGTGAAATGGGATGTCGGTGACTCTAAATTCCTTGCCAGCATAGGTATCGAGGGGATTGACCGCCACGGCATCCTGCACGATCTGACCCAGCTGATCTCGCAGCAGCTCACCTATGATATACGCTCGCTCGACATCCGTGCCGACAAGGAGGTGTTTCATGCCGACATGTCGCTGCTGGTGAACGATGTGGCCGAGGTGGACGCCCTCTGCGCCAAAATCCGCAAAATCGACGGTATAGAGAAGGTGGCGCGAATCTGAAAAATTATTCTGACTGCTCAGTTTATGAAGTCGCAGACTAAAAACAAGGTTTATCTGGCGCTGGCGTTTGTGGCGGCGGCCACAATGATTGTCTATTTCATGCCGCGCATGACGCGGAACCATTACACTTACGAGGAGAACCGCCCGTGGGCCTATTCGCTGCTGCGGGCGCCGTTCGACATCCCTGTCTACCGCGATTCGGCCACGGTGAAACGCATGACCGACAGCATCGACAACTCGCTTGTGCCCATATTCCGGCGCGACGACGCGCAGGGACGTCAGGTGATGGCACGCATCGCCGCCGCCGATTCCATCCCCCGGCATATGCGCAGCAGGCTCGAGGCCGCTCTGGCGCGTGTGTACCGGCAGGGTATTGTCGACGCTGCCACGGCGGCGCTGATTGCCCGTGGCGAGCTTACGGAGGTGAAGTTTAATGAAAACAACGTAAACGTCACACGCAAGACCTCCAACTATCTGTCGCAGCGTGGAGCCTACGCCTATATCGACAGCCTCATGAGCGGAGCCGACGCGCACAGGGCTTTCCAGGCCGCAGGGCTGTCGGCGTTGCTTCTGCCCAACATTGTGGAGGACCGCGAGGCCACGCGGCAGTACCGCGAAAGCCTCATACAGCCTGTGGTGGCCGGTGTGGGACTGATTCAGAAAGGGGAGAAGATCATCGGCCCTGCCGAAATTGTCACCCCGCAGCTTTACCAGGTGCTCCAGACGTATGAGCTGATGCTCGACAAGCAGAGCAGCTTCGACCGCTCGCAACGTATCAACTCCTATGCCGGCAAGACCATTTTCGTGATGCTGCTTCTGGGGATGCTGTATACATATATGTATTTCTATCTCCCCGGCGGAGTGCGGCGCGTGAAGTTCGTGCTGCTGCCGCTGTTGCTGCTGGTGGTGTTCTTCATCTTCACGGTGCTTGTGTCGAAGGTGTTCCGCAGCGGCATCTACACTGTGCCGCTGGCGATATTGCCCATAATGGTGGCCGTGTTCTACGATTCGCGCACGGCGTTCTTCAGCTATGTGATCGAGGTGCTGCTGTGTGCCGTGGCCGCCTCCTATCCGCTCGAATTCGTGTCGGTGGAGATGGTGGCAGGCACATTCGTGCTGTTCTCTCTGCGCGATCTCTCACGCCGCAGCCAGCTGTTGCGGTCGGCGCTGGTGGGGTTCGTGGCCTACGTGGCGTCCTACGTCGGCTTCGAGCTGATGATGGCCGGCACGCTCGGGGCGCTCTCATGGCGCCTAATAGGTTATTTCGGCATCAATGCTGTGCTCATATCGTTCGCCTATATCCTCATCTTCGTGGTTGAGAAGCTGTTCGGACTGGTGTCCACAGTGACCCTCGTGGAGCTTTCGGATATCAACAACCGCACCATCCGCGAACTGTCGCGCGAATGTCCCGGCACCTTCCAGCACTCCATGGCCGTGAGCAATCTGGCCACCGAGGCCGCCCACCGCATCGGTGCGAACGTGCAGCTTGTCAGGGCAGGTGCGCTCTATCATGATATCGGCAAGATTGACAATCCCGCCTTCTTCACCGAAAACCAGTATGGCGTGAATCCCCACGACGCCCTTACGCCCGTGCAGAGTGCCGGCATAATCGTGCGCCACATCACCGACGGGCTGCGACGCGCCGAAAAGGCCAAACTGCCCAAGGCCGTGCGCGACCTCATCGCGCAGCATCACGGGCGTGGACGGGCAAAATATTTCTATACAATGGAGTGCCGCAACCATCCCGACAAGGAGGTGGATCCCGCTCCGTTCACCTATCCCGGCCCGAACCCGCAGACCCGCGAGGCATCTGTACTCATGATGGCCGATTCGGTAGAGGCTGCGTCGCGCTCACTCACCGACCATTCGCCCGAGGCCATCAGCAATCTGGTGAACAGGCTTATCGACGGGCAGGTGGCCGACGGGCTTCACAACGAGTCGCCGCTGTCGTTCCGCGACATCAAGGAGATCAAGGAGACATTCATCTCGCGTCTGCGCAGCATGTATCATGCCCGGGTGCAGTATCCGTCGGAGGCACCGCGGCCTGCCGGCGGCGAAGCGCAGCCGGAGTCAGGCGAATCGCAGGCGCCTGCAGGAACCAAATAATGCCGCTCTGACATGCAGCCTGTAAGCAACGAATACCGCCGGTTCATAGCCGACAATCTCCCCACACTTTCCGACGGACTTGTGGATGCGCTGGAAAACACCCAGCCCGTGGTGTCGGTGCGCGTCAACCGGCGCAGAAATCCTGACACCTCGCTTTCGCCCGTGCTGGCATGTGCCGCCTCCGACCCTGTGCCCTGGTGTCCTGCCGGGTTCTATCTGCCGCAGCGTCCCGATTTCACCCACGACCCCGCCATGCATCAGGGCGCCTATTATGTGCAGGATGCATCGTCGATGATTCTTGGCCATGTGGTGGGGCATGTGGCGCGTCTGCTCGGCGGCGGGGATGCCCCGTTGCGCTATCTCGACGCCTGCGCCGCCCCCGGAGGCAAGACTACCGCAGCCATCGATGCCTTGCCGGCCGATGCGCTTGTGGTGGCCAACGAGTTTGACTTCCGGCGTGCCGAAGTGCTGAAGGAGAATGTGGAGAAATGGGGGCATCCGCATGTGGCCGTCAGCCGTGGCGACACGGCGCGTTTCCGGCGTCTCGGCGGATGGTTCGACATCATTGCGGCGGATGTGCCATGCTCGGGCGAGGGGATGATGCGCAAGGACGAGACGGCACGCACGCAGTGGACTCCCGCGCTGGTGGCCGAGTGTGCCGCGCGCCAGTGGGAGATTGTGGAGAATCTTTGGCCGGCTCTCGCTCCCGGCGGCTTTTTTATCTACTCCACATGCACGTTCAACCGCATCGAGAACGAGCAGATGGTGGAGCGCATGGCGCAGGAGCTGGGTGCACTCCGGGTGGAAGTGCCGCTCCCTGCCGAAGGCTCCGGCATCGTGACCGACCGCGGGATGATGCGCTTTCTCCCCGGACGTGTGCGTGGCGAAGGACTGTTCATGGCCGTGCTGCGCAAACCGGGCGAATATGAGCCTCGTACGCCCGTCGAAGTGTCAGTGCGTAAGGCGTCGAAACAGTCGGCAGGGCGGAATCACATGCCGAAAGGATGTTCCAATAAGAGAGGAAAAGCCGATGCGTGCTCTGTGATGCCTGTGCAGGCATCCGGCATGCTTGCCGAATGGCTTGACGGCGATTTTGTGGCCCTTCCTGGCCGTGACGGCGAGACGATTGAGGCTGTGGCGCGGCGATATGAACCCCTGTTCAGGGAGTTTGATGGTGCGCTCGACCTGATTCTGCGTGGTGTGGATGCCGGACGGCTGAAAGGTGGCAAACTTGTGCCGGCACAGGGGCTGGCGTTGTCGCAGGCGCTCCGCGCCGGGGCTTTCCCGCAGGTGGACGTGGACCGCGACACGGCACTTGCCTTCCTGCGCCGCGAATCGCTCGGCGGATTCGATGCTCCGCGCGGATGGGTGCTGCTCACCCACGGCGGCCTCCCCCTCGGCTTCGTCAACAACCTCGGCAACCGCGCCAACAACCCCTATCCCTCCCCCTGGCGCATCCTCCACTGACCATTCCTGGTTTTATATAATTTATGGTGCTTGTCGTAGGGTCGCGACCCAATGCTGTTTACTTAAGGAATTTAGGGGCCAAGCTGAAAGTTCGGTGCATTTTATTCTTGTAACCTGACGTCGCATCCATCAACTTGTAGGGTCGCGACCTGTCGCGACTGCAACCCTGCGTAACATATTTGAGCATCAGGCATTCATTTTCAACATCCCGCCTGCAGTCGCGACAGGTCGCGACCCTACAAGTTGATGAATGCTTTTTCATGGAGAAATGCTGATTTCCATGCACCGATATTTCGGCTTGATCCGAATTTTGGCATTTAATGCACTATAAAATTAAGCTTTTATGATAGCGAAAAAGTCGTTTATTAGGCTTAAGTAAACAGCATTAGGCCGTGACTCTACATTTAGATGATGCCATGTTCTGGGGCTTGCGGTTTTTTAAAGTTTTCGGGGACGGGTGGTTCTGACAGATTATAATAAAAATGCGCGATTTTTTTGCGAATAGTAATTTTAATAGTTATATTTGCAAGCGGTTCTGCGATGGATTGCAGCAGCATGATAGGCTGATTGTATATGCCTTGCGGTGATTGTCAGCTTGTTAGCGCTGAATTGCGGCTTTTGATGCCAATGTATCTACAGTTGCAATATGATAAAAAGGCTTTGCGCCCTTGGGGCGTTGTGCCATCGTGGCACCGAATCAAAACAATGAACCCTTTATTACCAGTTCAATAATCCCGAGTGGGGGCATGCCGTGAGGTACGCCCCCACTCACCATTTAAGGTTAAAATGGATTAAGCCGAAATATCGGTGCATTGAAATCAGCATTTCTCCATGAAAATGCATCCATCAACTTGTAGGGTCGCGACCTGTCGCGACTGCAGGCGGGATGTTGCAAATGAATGCTTTATGCTCAAATATGTTACGCAGGGTTGCAGTCGCGACAGGTCGCGACCCTACAAGTTGATGGATGCGACGTCAGGTTACAAGTATAAAATGTACCGAACTTTCGGCTAGAACCTCTAAAATGTTTGAGTTATTGCGGATTATTCGTATATTTGCAAGCTGAAAATGTACTGCTGCACCGCATTGCGGGGCAGGATTATGCGCTGTCAGTCTCATTGTCAATGGGTTGCTCGGCGCATTGGCTATGTTTTTCACATCGGCACAGGCGGCTGCCTGATAGCCTCGGGAAGGCTTCCCGGTGCTGCCGGAGCAACGGAAAAAATAATAGAAATAATAACCTAAATACTTTTTAACAAACCACATGCAAAGCAAAGGAACCCTCGGAAGCATCATTGCGGGTGTTATCGCGATTTTCTTGGTGCTTGTGTGCCTTTTCTACCTGTCGTTCACTCTGGTGAGCTCGAAACAGGAGGCCAAAGCAGAGCAGTATGCTCTGGTTGCGGCAGGGCAGCAGGGCAAGAACTCCGAGCAGTACAACAAGGCCTACAAAGCCTACATCGATTCAATCAGCAAGCAGCCTGTATGGCTGGGTTACAACTACAACGAAGTGCAGAAATGGGGTGTGGGTCTCGGCCTCGACCTCAAGGGCGGTATGAACGTGATTCTTCAGGTCTCGATGCCCGACATGCTTCGCTCCATGAAGAACGCCGACGCCGACGAGGCCTTTGAAAAGGCCCTGGCCAACACCGATTCGATCATCGCCGGCAACCATTCGAGCGATTACGTGGGCACTTTCGTCGACCAGTACCGTCGTCTCAATCCCGGCGCCGACTATTCGGTTGTGTTCAGCTCGATTGTAAAGCAGGGACAGAGCGACAAGGATGTTGCCTCCACGCTCAAGTCGGAAGTGAAGGACCGTGTGAACAATTCGGCCACCAACGTGCTCCGTTCGCGTATCGATGCCTATGGTGTGGTTTCGCCCAATATCCAGGTTCTTCAGGACAACGACGGCCAGATTCTTCTCGAGCTCCCCGGTGTGAAGGAACACCAGCGTGTGCGCGAGCTTCTGCAGCGTTCGGCCAACCTCGAATTCTACGAATGCTACGGCTCGAACGAGATTGCCGGTCAGGTGGCACAGCTTGACAACGCCCTGCGTGCCAAGAACGGCACCGGCCTGCGCGAGCGCTTCCTGATGATCAACACCGACGCATCGCCCATCTTCGGTATCGCCACCGCAAAGGAGCGCGAGAACATCGACGCCCTTCTGGCCACTCCCGAAGCAAAACAGTATCTCCCCTCCAACCTCCGTCTGCGCTGGAGCGTGAAACCCTCGCCGGTGAACTTCACCGACACGGTGACACATCAGGACCGTCAGATCGACACCTACCAGCTCATCGCCCTGCGCGCCACCAACGGTGGTCCCGCGCTTGACGGTTCCTGCGTGGTAGGCGCTACAAGCGACTTCGACCAGATGCAGGGCAACGTGGTCTCGATGACCATGAATGCCGACGGCGCACGCGACTGGGCCCGCATCACACAGCGCAACATCGGTCACCCCGTGGCCATCGTGCTTGATGATCTGGTTTACTCTTACCCCAACATCCGTCAGGCCATCGAAGGCGGCCGTTCGCAGATCACGGGCGACTTCACCGTCGAGGAGGCTCAGGACTTGGCCAACGTGCTCAAGAGCGGTAAGATGACCGCCAAGGTCGACATTATCTCCGATATGGTTATCGGTCCGTCGCTCGGTCAACAGGCCATCGAATCGGGTATCTGGTCGTTCATCGTGGCACTCGTGCTCCTTATGGTGTTCATGTGCTGCATCTACGGCGTGATCCCCGGCCTGATCGCCAACTTCGGTCTTATCTGCAACCTCTTCTTCACATTCGGTATCCTCGCATCGTTCCAGGCAGTGCTTACCCTCAGCGGTATCGCCGGTATCGTGCTCGCCCTGGGTATGGCCGTTGACGCCAACGTGCTTATCTTCGAGCGTGCCAAAGAGGAACTCCGCGCCGGCAAGACAGTGCGCACCGCCATCGCCGACGGTTACTCCAACGCCTTCTCGGCCATCTTCGACTCCAACCTCACATCTATTATCACCGGTGTGATCCTGCTGTTCTTCGGAACAGGTCCCATCAAGGGCTTCGCAACAACCCTTATCATCGGTATTGTCTGCTCGTTCTTCACCGCCGTTTACCTCACACGCATCTTCTTCATCGCGTTTGGCAAGCGCAAGGCGTTCCAGAACCTCACATTCACCACAGGCATTTCGCGCAACCTGTTCAACAACAATAACTTCAACTTCCTGGGCGCACGCAAGGTATCGTTCCTCGTTGTTGGCGCGTTTGTCTGCATCGTTGTCATCTCGCTCTTTGTCCGTGGCCTCAACCAGGGCATCGACTTCTCGGGCGGCCGCAACTACGTTGTGAAATTCGAGAAACCCGTCAAGACCGACAACCTGCAGCGTCTGCTCACCCCCGTGTTCAACACCGACGGCAACGTGGCTTCGGTTTCGGTAATCACCATCGAGAACTCCAACCAGGTGCGTATCTCCACCAACTACAAGATCGGTTCGTCGGAGGATGCATCGGCCATCGAAGGTGAAATCACCGATAAGCTCTACAATGTGTTCAAGGCCGAAGGTCTTCTGCCCAACGGCATGACCCTCGAAGAGTTCTCCACAACCGACGAGACTCAGGGTATCCTGTCGTCGCAGACCGTAGGCCCGACTGTGGCAAACGACATGCGTAACAAGGCATACATCGCCGTGATCCTCTCGCTTGCAGCCATGTTCTTCTACATTCTGCTCCGCTTCCGCAATGTGGCCTTCTCGCTCGGCGCACTTGCCGCCGTTGCGTTCACCGCATTCTCGATCATCGGCTTCTACTCGCTCTTCTGGGGCGTTCTGCCTTTCGCAATGGAGATCGACCAGACCTTCATCGCCGCCATCCTGACCATCATCGGTTATCAGATCAACGATACGGTGGTTGTGTTCGACCGCGTGCGTGAAAACATCGGCCTCTATCCCAAGCAGGATTTCTTCACCACAGTGAACAAGTCGCTCAACTCAACTCTCGGACGAACCATCATGACCTCCACCTCGACCCTGCTGGTGCTCCTCTGCATCTTCATCCTCGGCGGTGATTCCATCCGTTCGTTCATCTTCGCCATGCTCTTCGGTGTAATCACCGGTACGCTGGCCACACTCTTCATCGCAACTCCCGTTGCCTATCTGGTGAACACCCGCAAAGCCGGTAACGTTGCCAAGCAGGCCTAAGGAAACATAACACTATCGGTTTGCTCCGGCCACTCCGGAGCAAGCCGATAAAAGCAAAATGAAAGCCCCCGGCACCGATTGGTGCCGGGGGCTTTCATTTTGTTCTATCCGGCTATCTTAGCTATTATAGCTATCGTAGCTATCTTGGCTGTTTTAAGCCAGCATGGGCTGAATGCGGTGGAGGGCCTCGATGAAGGCGCGGGCCTCGTCCATGGTGTTGTAAAGGCCGAACGATGCGCGCACGGTGCCTTCGATGCCGAGCGATTCCATCAGCGGCTGGGCGCAATGGTGACCTGTGCGTACGGCTATGCCGAGCTTGTCGAGCAGCATGCCGGTGTCATAGTGGTGGGCGTTGCCGAGCAGGAAAGAAATCACCGCACATTTGCCCGGAGTGGTGCCGAAGATGCGCATGCCGGGAATCTTCTGCATTTCCGCCGTGGTCCATTCGAGCAACTCATGCTCGTGTGCGGCGATGTTGTCGATACCCACGCGCTCAATGAAGTCAAGGCACGACGACAGTGCGGCGATGTCGACGAAATCCGGTGTGCCGGCCTCGAATTTCAGCGGGAGCTCGGCAAAAGTGGTCTTTTTGAAACTTACGTGCGAAATCATTTCGCCGCCACCCTGATAGGGGGGCATTTTCTCGAGCCATTCCTCCTTGCCGTAAAGGATGCCCACGCCTGCGGGGCCATACATCTTGTGGGTGGAGAAGGTGTAGAAATCAACGTCGAGTGCGCGCACGTCGATGTGCATGTGGGGCGCGGCCTGAGCACCGTCCACAAGCACGGGTACACCCATCGAGTGGGCATATTCCACAATTTCGCGTATGGGGTTGACCGTTCCGAGGACGTTCGACACGTGGCAGATGCTCACCAGGCGCGTGCGCTCGTTGAAATGTGCGCGGAACGCCTCCATGTCGAGCGAGCCGTCGGGATGGATAGGCACCACACGGAGCAGCACGCGCTTGCGGTTGCCGAGCAGCTGCCAGGGCACGATGTTGGCATGATGTTCCATCACCGTCAGGATAATCTCGTCGTTGTTCTCAAGGAACGAGCCGAAGCTCGAGGCCACGAGATTGATGGCCTCGGTGGTGCCACGGGTGAAAATCACCTCGGCGGTGGAGGCGGCGTTGATGTAGGCGCGCACCTTTTCGCGTGTGGCTTCCATCATGCCGGTGGCCTCCTGCGATATGGAGTGGACGCCGCGGTGCACGTTGGCCTTGTGCTCGAAGTACATGGCCTCGATGGCCTCAACCACCTGTCGCGGGGTCTGCGATGTGGCGGTGTTGTCGAGATAGACAAGCGGCTTGCCGTATATTTTACGGTCGAGAATGGGAAATTCCTTGCGGAGTTCTTCAACTGAGTACATGCTTGGAATATGTTTCTTGCTTTGTGTGTGGGTTCAGGATTGGGAGCACTCGCTGCATGTGGCGCGCTGGCCGGCAAACCGGCATTCAACCATGTGGCGAAGGCGGTCGCGCAGGGGGAGAAGGTCGATGGAGTCGATCACATCCATCATGAACGCCTGCATCAGCATGCGACGGGCCTCATTGAGGGGGATACCGCGGGTCTGCATGTAGAACAGAGCGCTGTCGTCGAGCTGCCCGGTTGTGGCGCCGTGCGAGCATTTCACATCGTCGTTGTAGATGAGCAGCTGCGGCTTGGTGTGCATGCGTGCGTGTGTGGAGGCCAGGATGTTGCGGTTCGACTGGTATGCCTCAACGAACTGCGAGCATGAGGCCACCTCGATGCTCCCCTCGAAGGCGCCTGAGGCACTTTCGTCGAGCACGTATTTGAACAGCTGGTTGCTGTGGCCGTGATGCCCTTCATGCACAAGGGAGGAAGAGTTGTCGATATGCTGGTTGGCCGAACCGATGGCCATGCCGGAAAGGCGCGTGCGTGTGTGGTCGCCTGCGACACGTATGCTGAAGTCGTTGCGTGTCACGCCGTTGGTGAGGGTGGCTGTGCACACGTTCACCGACGAGCCTGTGGCCTGACTGACGAACATGCGGCTGCACCGGGCCGTGTCGGCCGATGATTCCTCGATGTCGTACCATTCCACAGTGGCGTTGTCGCCGGCGAATATCTCCACCACTTCGCTCGACATTACGGGCTGGCTTTCGGGGCGTGTGTGGTCGCATTTGAGCACCGCGATGTGCGAGTTCTCTTCAGCCACAAGGAGTGTGCGCCGTGCGGACATAAGCGGGAATCCGGCCTGAAAAATCTGCACGATCTGCAGGGCTTTTTCGAGCCTTACGCCGCGGGCCACGTGGATGAACACGCCGTCCTGACACAGCAGTGTGTTGAGCCGTGCGGCGGCATCTGCCGGCCCGGAGGCGGCCTGTGAGCAGAGTGCGTCGTAATAGCGGTCCACAATGTCGGGATATGCCTTTGCGGCATATGCCAGCGAGCACACCGTCACGCCGTCGGGCAGATTGCCCAGCAGGGTGGGGGTGGCGGCAAAGCGGTCGTTGACCACAACTCCGAGCAGCGTGGATAGGTTGGGCACACCGCAGCGGAAGGATGCGGCCACGTCGGCGGGGATGTCAACGCGGTTGATGTTCACGCCGAAATCCGGGGCGAACATATCGTTGACCGAAGTTTTCTCGAACCCCTCGTCGCCGCTGTCGGCCAGGCGTCCCGCCATTTTCAGGTTTTGCAGGGCCTGCGGTCGGCGCGCGTTCAGCGCTCCGGCGCTGTGGGCATCGATGGTGTCGCGGTTCGACTCGTAAAGGTCGATATATTGTTCAAGTGAATTCATCTTCGAGTGGGAGACTTTGATGTGAAATTTGTGTGCACGGGCGGCATTGATATTGTCAGTGCGTGTGCCGGTGCGTGTGTCAGTCCTTGAGCCAGTCGTAGCCTTTCTCTTCAAGCTCAAGTGCCAGTTCAGGGCCTCCGGTGCGCACAATGCGGCCTTTGTAGAGCACATGCACGAAGTCGGGCTTGATGTAGTCGAGCAGGCGCTGGTAGTGGGTGATGACGATGGTGGCGTTGCGGTCGGTGCGCAGCTGGTTCACACCACCTGCCACCACGCGCAGGGCGTCGATGTCGAGTCCGGAGTCGGTCTCGTCGAGAATCGACAGCCTCGGCTCGAGCACTGCCATCTGGAAAATCTCGTTGCGTTTTTTTTCGCCTCCCGAGAACCCCTCGTTGACCGAGCGCGATGCAAGTTTGTTGTCAAGTTCCACTATGGCACGCTTCTGGCGCATGAGTTTCAGGAAATCGCCGGCACTCAGCGGCGCTTCGTTGAAGTATTCGCGCTTGGCGTTGACGGCGGCACGCATGAAGTTGACCATCGACACGCCGGGAATCTCCACCGGATACTGGAACGAGAGGAACAGGCCCTCATGGCTGCGGTCCTCGGGCGAGAGGGCCAGCAGGTCGAGCCCGTGGAAATCCACCGAGCCGCCGGTGACGGTGAATGCCGGATTGCCGGCAAGCACACTCGAGAGGGTGGACTTGCCCGAGCCGTTGGGCCCCATTATGGCATGCACTTCGCCCGGATGCACTTCCAGGTCGATTCCTTTGAGAATTTCCTTGTTGTCGATGCTTGCACGCAGGTCGGTGACTTTAAGCAATATTTCGTTGTTCATCAGAAGCAGGATTTGTTTTGTGTTCAGTTTTGTGGTTATAGCTAAGATAGCTATTGTAGCTAAGATGGCTGGCGCGTCAGCCCACCGAGCCTTCGAGCGAGATGGAGAGCAGGCGCTGCGCCTCTACGGCAAATTCCATGGGGAGCTTGTTCATCACCTCCTTGGCATATCCGTTGACAATCAGGCCCACGGCCTGTTCGGTAGAGATGCCTCGCTGATTGCAGTAGAAAATCTGGTCCTCGGAGATTTTGGAGGTGGTGGCCTCATGCTCGACCACGGCCGAGGGGTTCATCACATCAATGTAGGGGAAGGTGTGTGCTCCGCATTTGCTGCCGAGCAGGAGCGAGTCGCACTGGGTGTAGTTGCGGGCGTTGTGGGCAGCGGGAGTCACTTTCACCAGTCCGCGGTAGGAGTTTTCGCTGTAGCCGGCCGATATGCCTTTCGACACGATGGTGCTCCTGGTGTCGGGGGCGAGGTGAATCATCTTTGTACCGGTGTCGGCCTGCTGGTAGTTGCGGGTCACGGCCACGGAATAGAACTCTCCCGTGGAGCCGCGTCCGGCAAGCACGCACGAGGGGTATTTCCACGTTATGGCCGATCCGGTTTCCACCTGGGTCCAGCTCAGTTTGGAATAGTCGCCGCGACACAGCCCGCGCTTGGTGACAAGGTTATAGATGCCGCCGCGTCCCTGGGCGTCGCCGGCATACCAGTTCTGCACGGTGGAGTATTTCACCTCCGCACGGTCCTCCACAATGATTTCCACGATGGCCGCATGCAGCTGGTTCTCGTCGCGCATCGGTGCAGTGCAGCCTTCGAGATAGCTCACGTAGCTGTCGTCGTCGGCCACGATCAGGGTGCGTTCAAACTGGCCCGTGCCCGATGCGTTGATGCGGAAATAGGTGCTCAGTTCCATTGGGCAGCGCACCCCTTTGGGGATGTAGACGAACGATCCGTCGGAGAACACGGCCGAGTTGAGCGCGGCGTAGAAGTTGTCCTTGTAGCTCACCACTGAGCCGAGATATTTCTTGACGAGATCGGGATAATCGCGCACGGCCTCGGAGATGGAGCAGAAGATTATGCCCTTCTCGGCAAGAGCCTCCTTGTGGGTGGTCTTTACGGATACGGAGTCCATTACCGCGTCCACTGCCATGCCTGCCAGCTGTTTCTGTTCCTGCAGGGGGATGCCGAGCTTATTGAATGTGTCGAGCAGCTCGGGGTCCACCTCGTCGAGCGATTTTGGGCCCTCCTTTTTCACCGGAGCGGCATAATAGCTTATGGCTTGGAAATCAATGGCGGGCATGTTGAGGTGTCCCCATGTCGGAGGCGTGAGCGTGAGCCAGTAACGGTACGCCTTCAGTCTGAAATCAAGCAGCCATTCAGGCTCGCCTTTTTTGCGCGATATGAGCCGGACCACATCCTCGTTGAGTCCCACGGGGATGATGTCGGTGTCGATGTCGGTTACGAAACCGTATTTGTAGTCGCCTTGTGTGACGTCGTTGATCACTTGCTCCGACGTCTGGGCTTTCTTGTTGTCTTGTTCCATGTCACGTTGCGGACAAAAGGGAATATTGTATATGATACGGATTATCTGTATGTAGGCAACCCACAGGTTATCTATTTGAGAACAACCGGCAGGCCGTTAAGGTTGATGCCTGTCAGCAGCCTGTCACCCACCCTAAGAGAGCCGGACCGAGGTTGAGGATGGCATGGATGGCATGGCCGTTGCCGATGGTCGACATAGCTCCGAAGTTTGTAGAGGGTTTGATGGTCAGCCACAGGTTGAGCAGCAGGCTCAGCCCCAGCATCCATTCGAAGCAGTAGAACACGGCGCCTCCGATGCGGTCGAGTGCACCAAGGCTCAGCGCGTGGGCTGCGGTCTTGAAGAAGTGTGCCACAAGTCTCACCCCCAGATAGCCTGCAAGGAACAGGATGATGTTGGCAAGCACACAGTCGGTATAGGTGGGTGCGGTCTGATGTCCGGCACTGTCTGTTCCGGCAATCAAGGCCGCCATCCAGTCGGAGCCTATGTGGCAGAGGAGCACGCCAAGAAGCAATCCGCCCAGCGAGCCGGCCTGCACAATCAGGCCCTTGCGGAAACCGAGCACCACCGACACCACAAAAATCACAAGTATAACAATGTCAAGCTTGGTCATTGGTAACAGTAACGGGAGTCCTTTGTTTTCTCAGAGATGGTTGAAACTGAAGCCATCTTAATTATAGTGCAAATTTAACACATATTTCCATGAGAAGGGGTAAATGGGAGCGATTTTTCACATGTGTTGTAAACCTTTGGGGCAGACGGTGTGTTAAGCTAAATGAATGTTAAAACTATTTGCTCTATGAAAAAAATCATTTTCGCACTTTTGGCTCTTATCGTTTCGGCCGGTGCAAGTAAGGCTGACGCAGTGGAACTGCAGGTGGGTTACGGCGGCTACACGCAGATGGATGCCACAAACTGCCATGACCACTGGCATGGTGTCAACAACGCCTGGGGCGCCCTCACCGCCGGTGTGAACTTCAATGTGCTCCGCAATTTCGCAATCGGTCCGAGCTACACGTTCTCGAGCTGCACCACCAAGGGCGGTCCGGAACATTCCTCCATCGCCTATCATGCCATCATGCTCAACGGACGCTACCATTACTGGAGCAACCGCATCGTCTCGCTCTATGGCCATGTCGGGCTGGGTGCCGTGATTTCGCACATGATGCCATATCATGGCGACTCCTACAACTGCACCTATTTCGCCTACCAGTTCTCGCCGCTGGGCGCGCATGTGAGCATCTCTCCGTCGTGGGCCATCTTCGGTGAACTCGGCTTCGGTGCCCAGGGCTTGCTGCAGGTCGGCTTCCGCTTCAATCTCTGACGCTGTTGGAAAAATTTGGTATTAATTCTTGAATTTTTGAGATTATCCGGTAAGGCGGTGTGCCATGTTTGCGGCACTCCGCCTTATTGCCGGAAATAATTCGTAAATTTGGCACACCGAACCGTGAAATTCAGAAACTCCAGCCATGGCAAAGGAAAAAATTTTTGAACAGACCTACTTTCTCACTCCGGCCGAATGCAATCCGGAGGGGAGGATGCCTATAACCCTTCTCATCAACCGTCTCATCGAGCTGGCCACGCTGCATGCCAATCAGCTTGGCATCGGATATGACTCGCTGGTGGAGCGGCACGGCACATGGGTGCTGTCGCGCGTGGCTGTGGAGATGCGCCTGTATCCGGGTGTAAATGACCACTACACGGTGCGTACGTGGGTCAACGGCATCAACCGCCTCTTTTCGGAACGCTGTTTTGAAATTGTTCTGACCGATACGGGCGAGACAATAGGATATTCCCGCACAATCTGGGCGGTGATGAACACCGACACACGCACGGTGGCCGACATCTCGCACATGGAATGGATTTCAACCATGATTCCCGAAGGGAAGGAATGCCCTATTGCGCCTCCTGAACGCCCCCGTCCGGTGCAGGATGTGACCCACACCGAGAACTACCGGTTCAATTACTGCGACCTTGATTTCAACCGGCATGTGAACTCATCCCGCTACATTGAGCTGCTCCTGAACCAGTGGACGCTTGATTTCCACGACCATAACCGCCTTACGCGCTTCGAGATAGCCTATATGCACGAGGCTTATTTCGACGAGGAGGTGGAGGTGCGCCTGGCAGAGCACACCGAGGGCGTCACGGTGAATGTGCGTGCCGAGCTGCTGCACGACGGCAATGCCCTCTGCCGCTCGGTGCTCGCGTTCAATCCGCGTTGAGCGGATGGCTACAAGCTAAAGCAGCTAAAATAGCTATTATAGCTATCATAGCTATTTTAGGCCCTGACCGAATACTCGCTTCTGCCCTTTCCGGGCCGTTTCCTTGCCGTAAGCCACGGCGTGATGCGGGCAGATGTGGTAGCAGCGGAGGCACATGGCGCAGTTGCTGCCCCACACGGGTGGAAGCTGCGTGATGTTTTTCATGGGGCACGATTTTACACACAGTCCGCAGCGGGTGCAGCTGTCGGTGGCGTGGAACGGTTTCGGACTCATGTAGAACATGCAGAACACCGGGTAGACAATAGCCGTTTTCAACCACGCCCATTTGCCGCGCACAACGTCGGACCCGCTGAATCCGCGCCGCATGGCATCGGCGATGGCACCGACACGCTCCGGCATGGCATCGAGTTTACGCCGGGCTGTTTCGGGCGAATCCACATCGAACCCTTTCATGTTCACATAGGTGTTCGGCATCGTTACCGAGAACGCCGCCCGGGGTGTGAAACCGCGACGCCCGGCAATCTTGCTCCACTGATGGTCGGCCATGCCGATGTCGTCGCCGCACGTGCATACAAGGTAATGGAGCGTGCCGGGCTGTTCTATCAGCTTGCAGCGCCGCATGAATGCCACCACTACAGGTGGTACTCCCCACGAGTACACCGGGAACACCCACACCACATTCTCTCCGGCAGAGACATTGATTACCTGCGCCGGCGGGTCAAGCAGCCGCTCACCTTCGAGCTGGAGTATATCGCCGCCGATGTGCCCCTGCAGCTGCCGCGCAACCAGCTGCGAATTGCCTGTACCTGAAAAGCAGATTATCATGAGTGGAGAGCGGGGTTAGCGGATGGTGACCTGCGTGGCTCCGTAGCCGTACTCGCGGAACGATGCATCCTGCACGTCATGGGTCTTGTAGCGGTAGTTCAGCTCCTTGTTAAGGGCCTGGCGCAGCACGCCTTCACCTTTGCCGTGGATAAACACTATTTTCATCCCCTTGTTGCGCAGGTTCTGGTCCATGATGCGGCGGAAGGTGTCGATCTGATAGTTCAGGATGTCGGCGGTGCTCATTCCGGCGGTTGTGTCGAGAAGCTGATTGATGTGCAGGTCGACCACCAGGGGGGAGTCGGCACCGGTCTTTGCTGATTTCTTTACCGGACGTTTAAGCGTTGGGCGGCGTTCGTCGTCGGCACGTTTTGAGCGCATGGCATCCTCGAGGGCGGCGCTGTTGAACACCTTGGCACGCTGGGGTATGTCGTTCTTGACGATGTCAACGGCTATCACCGGCTGCTCGAAATAGGGATTCTCGCGGAAGCAGTGAAGCTTGAAGAATTTCGTGGTGTCCAGGCTGGTCTCGATGGCCACCGGTGCCTTGAGCGCGAACTCCTTGTCGCGCTTGAAGGCTACGTACTGGAATGCCACGCGGTCCAGACGTCCCACCTGCTCTCCGGTAAGTTCCTCGATGAAAATCTGCATGTTCGGCTCTATGAGGCCTGCATGGCGGCAGGTCCATCCCTTTTCATCGTCGGCCCGCGAGAGATAGGTGAAATAGAGATAGTAGTTCGAGTCGTTCACCAGATAAGCTTCGAACGTGGTGGTGTTCAGGTGCTTCAGCTCCACGGCCTCGTAGGCGAGCACCACATTGAGCGAATCGCCCTCCGGGGTTTCCACCACCGGCGGTTGCGGGGCAGCCTCGGGCATCTGCGTGGGCACGAATTTGCTGCGTGCCTGCTGTTCCTGTTCCTGACGGTGCGAGCCTGTGCCGCCGAACACGTCGCGGCGCATTTTCTCCTCGCCTGGAGCGCTTACAACCACCAGCTCCTTCATCAGCACCGGGGTTATGAAGCCGTCATCCTCCTCCACATGGGCAATCTGCCCGTCAATCTTCACTACGCGTCCGCCTCCGGTGGAACTGAGGAAACGCACTGTATCGCCTATTTTTGCCATAATATAGTCATATTAGAATCCGGAGTGCCGCAAAACACAAAAACGCTTGATTCTGCAACACAATACTGCAAAATTAAGCGTTTTTCAGTAATTCCGGAATAGTTTCGGATTCTCCTCGTTATAAGGAATGACAAAAATGGTGAAACTATGTGTTTACATATCGGCTGTGTGCGGAGGCATGGCGCCTTTTTGGGTGCATACATAAGCTGATACCTTCACGGCCAGCGCGTGTGCGTCGGCTATGGTCTTGCCTTTGAGCAGCGAGGCGATGAATGTGCCTGTGAATGAATCGCCGGCACCGACGGTGTCAACAACCGTTACTTTGGGCGTCGGATAAAAGGATTCGTCATTGTCTGCAAATATATAGCTGCCGTTGGTGCCGCAGGTCAGTATGAGGGCTTTCAGATGATAGGCGTCCAGCAGGGTTTTGCAGCAGGTTTCGGTGCAGTTGTCTGCAATGTCCAGCAGGCGGCAAACCACCGGTAGCTCCTCATCGTTGAGCTTCAGGATGTTGGATAGCCTGAGGGACTCCTCCACTACTTCTCGGTTGAAAAAATGCTGCCGGAGATTTACGTCAAACACAACAAGGCTTCCCTCCTTGGCTGCTACAGTCTGGATGAAGCGGCGGATGGTGTTGCGCGAAACTTCCGAACGCTGAGCGAGCGAGCCGAAACACACGGCGATGGTCTCTGATGCGAGTTGCTCCATTTCGGCATTCCAGGGGATGTTGTCCCATGCCACCCCCTCCTTGATTTCGTAAGCGGGCTTCCCTTCGGCATCGACTGTTACCTGAACTGTGCCGGTGGGGAAGGGTACACGCGGCAGCAGGAACGGCAGGCCGACATTGGTGAAATTACTGATCAGCTCGTCGCCGAGCGTGTCGCATCCCACGGCACTGACCGCACATACCGGGAATCCGGCCTGAGCCACATGGAACGCGAAATTGGCGGGCGCGCCCCCGATCTGTTTCCCTCCGGGCAGGCAGTCCCAAAGAGCCTCGCCTATCCCTACAATTTTATTGTTCATATTCTTATTGGGTTACAAACTGAAAATATGGAATTGACGTTGAAGAAGAGGCGTTGCCAGGTGCAAGCCCGGGCAACGCCACACCATATAGAAATGGAATTGGAAACCGCTATTGTTTAATTGTGAAGGATGATTTTACGTACCGACTTGCCGCGGCGTTCAATGTAAAGTCCTGTCTGGGGATTGCTCACCTCCATGCCCTGCAGGTTGTAATAAACGGCCGGGGCATCGGAATCTTCGGCTGTGATGCATTCCACACCCGAGAATTCGTTGGGTGTGTAACCTTCGTGAAGTGTCTGATAGTTGGTCCAGCCCACCCGTTCTCCCGGTTTCACGCCGTGGAACACGATGTCGACGTAGCATATCGGGAAGGCATAGACATCGCTTTCGCGCTTGTAGGTGAACAGGTTGTAGCAGTTTGTAGGCTTACCGGTGTAGGTGATATCCTCCGGACCGTTGCCTTTGGTCGACGGGAGCGGGAATGTGGCTGTGCGCTGCATGGCGCCGAGTTGGTCGGTGGTGCCGGTGGCGTTGGTGCCGTCGAATTTGGTGGAGGTGTTCGCCTGCACGAAGTCGTTTTCAATAGTTACGGTGGCAGGTGCGTCGATTGTCACATACACGCCTGTTATGTCATCGCAGTGCATCTCGTCCAAGTCGTTGATGCGGCCTTTGTCGGCCGATTCCATCACGAAGCGTACGCGGAAGTCGCCACCTTCGGCCGGTGTGTCCACAAGTGAGCCACCTTTGTAGTATTGTTCGGGAACTGTGACGTAGGCCAGACCGTTAGCATCCATCGTGGCCTTTACAAGGAAACCGTCGACGGTGCCGGCTTCCAGTGCTGCCTGCGTTTGTGTGGCGTCGGCTTTGGTGAGGTCGGCGAATTTGTTCTTCACTGAGGCGGTTGTAGTGCCGTATTCAAATGCGGTGAGGTCGGCATTTGCCTGTGTGTGGCGGTACTCAGGCTGATAGAGCACCTGCATGGTGAGCGCCTTGCCGATGCGGTAAACCTCTTTGTCGAGAGCTCCGCGGAGCTGGTTGTCGATGAGAGCCTGTGAGGCATCAATGTTGAAACCGTGATAGTCGGTCTGTGCGCCGGCGGTAATAGCGGTCGCGGCTGCAACGCAAAGGAGTAAAAACTTTTTCATGTGATTAAAATTTTAGGATTTAAGTGTGTTGCAAAACTGCAGGATCGACCGTAGATGCTGGGAATCGTTCAGTTTTGCAACACCCTCATTGGTTATTGTTGATGGTTTTTATACTGTCGTTATTCTAAAGTTCCGGGACGGTTGAGCGTTTTTGTGAACTTGCGTCCCCAGAGGTCGGTGAATTCCACTGTGACGGGTGCGTCGGCGGTGGTGGCGTTGGCGCGGAACATGTGTGCGGTGTGCTCGGGATCCATGCCTGAATTCCAGCTGCCGTATTCCTCCTTGATCGGGAGCAGGTATTTGATGATCAGATAGGGGTCGGGCAGAGCCACACGGCGCACCTGCAGTTCCTTCCCGTTCTCGAACATCTTCACGGTGCAGCCCGGTTCGTAGGCCCACACATTGGCAAGGATGTTGTTTTTCGAGGCGCCGGTGACAAAAGCCTTTGTGAAGTCGGTGTTGTCGATGATTGTGGTGTTTAGGTCGTAGACGCGTATCTGTTCGTTTTCATCAAGATTGTACCCCTTGAAAATGTGGGTGGGATTCTTGGCATCGGCCGTGAAGTCCCAGATGCCCATTCCCCAGGGTGCGCCGTCGAAGCATACGGGGAGATTGGCTTTGTAGGGCTTGAAGCCTGCAGGCCACCAGCCGCCGTTGGTTCCGGCGTAGTTGTACTCGCGGATGTTACCTTCGGGAGTGTGTTGGAAGTGGTTCTTGTGCGCGTGTCCCGACATAACCTTCACATTGGTGAAATCGGCCAGCAATGCTCCGAGCTGCGGTCCTCCGTCGTCAAAACGGTACACTTTGGAGATGGTCTGACCGTCGGCCACGGGATAGGTGAGGAAAATGCCGTGCATGGTTATGAACAGCGGTGCGGTCTTGTCCTTGATTGTGGCAAGGTCGGCGGCAATCCAGTTGAGCTGCTCTTCGGTCAGAGCTGTGGTATAGGAGCGTTTGCCTGACACGCCGGGCGAAGCGCCGGGGTTGGTGTATACAATGTTGTCAACGACAATGAAGTGCGCCCCGCCACGGTTGAACGAGTAGTAGGTGGGTCCATTGAAGTTGCGCCACAGGCCGGTTGTTTCAAAATCGCCGGAAGTGAACGGGTCGTTGTCGTGGTTGCCCATTGTGTGATACACGGGTGCGTTCACCTGAAAATCCTTGTTGAACATATCGAGCGTGTAGCCGAAGCCGTTGGCCAGAAACCAGTCGCAGATAATGTCGCCGAGAGTAATCACGATGGGGTCAGTGCCCTTGGCGCGCAGGGCATCGATTGTTTTGTTTATCTCAGGCACATAGAAGTTCTTCAGCAGTTCCACATCGCCCTCGCGGTTAGAAATCTGCGGGTCGGCTATTGCTACGATTGACAGCGGGCCCTTCGAGGCTATCGGTTTCAGTGTGAAGGTGATGTCGGTTGAGTTGAGGCGGTCAATCTGTTTCCAGAAGCATGGACGGTTGCCGTCGAGGCTCACTGTTGGTTCGTAGCCGCTGGGGGTGGACACGAAGATATAGCCGAGTTCCATTTCCGACTGGAGTACGAAGTTGCCCTCGGCATCTGTGGTGGTGAGATTGATACCGTCGGATACCACCACATCGGCGAGCGGGGCGCCTGCGTCGGTGATCACCTTGCCGGTCACACCCACTTCGCGCGGCAGAGGCTGGCGGATGTCGGGTGCGCCGAACACTTCATCGTCGTCGGAGCATGCCGTGAACAATGGCAGCCCCAGGGCGCATATCAGAGTTGCGAAATATAGTTTTGTTTTCATGAATAATCAGAGATTGTTTAAGTTTACGCGGGCTGTCAGCCTTTGCAGTGAATCTGGATGTTTAAGAAGAGCTCGCCACCGTCTATGCGTATGGCCAGACGGAGCCAGTTGCCGAAGTTGGGCTGCACCTTGATGGGGTGGAGCCCCACGCCGGTGAAGGTCACTGGTGCCGAGCCGTCGTCGGCCCAGTTGACTCCGTCGTGCGAAATCTGCACCTGAGCTGTGAGCGTCGGATTGTCGCCCCGGGCATGTTCGATCATTATAAAGAATATTGCCTCGTCGGCCCACCCCGTTTCGTAAGGATGGGTGTCGAGCTCGCCGGTAAACCATTTTTTTATTTCCAGGTGAGAGGCATTGAAATTTTTCATCGTGCTGTTGTTTTGAAGATGATGAAATGATGTGTGATGTGCCGGCAGATTATTCCTGCGACACCACCACAGAATCGATATAGAAGAACACGCGCCGTGGCTGGTCGGTCTCCACCCAGAAAAGCGGATTGATAAGATTGTCGATACGGTGATAGCCGGGCACGTTGGTCACGTGTGTGCCGCGCAGGTCCCAGATGCGGTCCTGACACTGGAACTCCACATACTCGCGGTTGAGCGTGTCGATTTTAAGGCGCATGTACTGCCAGTTGAGCTTGCAGTCGGTCTCATTGTAGATGAGCTTCTGATGTGAATCGGGAATCACCTGGAAAGCCTCGTGGCGTCCGTCGGGATAACGGCGCCCGAACCACCAGGGGTCGATGCCGCGTTTGCACCAGTCGCCTTCAAGTCCGAAGGCCCATTCCTTGTCGGTCACATCGGCCGAGTTCTCTATCTCCCAGCGCTGCACGAGGTTGCCGTTGAAACAGTTGAGATGGCGAACCCCCACCTGATAGCGTTCGCCGCGCTCCTGGATGTCGAAGCCCATGCCGAACGCACGGATGCTCTTTTCATGCAGCCCTGGTTGCGGAGTGCCCTCGGGCGAGAGGGTGTCCTGTTCGGCCGTGTATGAGAACCAGCATTCAATCTGCAGATAGCGGCTGCCGGGACGGTAGAACGACAGGCGTTTTATGGCATGTCCCATCGATCCCGGAGCGGGGATCTCCTCATAACGCGAGCAGACAGGGCGGGTGGAAAGTTTGAGGCTGAAGGTGCCCGACATGGCGCCGTGGCTGCCGGGGTAACGGTATGTGGCCGAACTGAGCATCACCGGGGGCCACTGGTCCTTGTTGACCAGAGTGGGTGGCACATCGAAGTCGGGATATTCCGTGAAATTGGGGAGCAGGGTCATCCACCCGTTGAACCCGGTGTTGAACACATCGTAGGCCAATATGCGCTGCAGCGGCATGAACCGGCTGCGAAGCAGAATTTCGTCTACACTCATATTGTAAATCGTGGTTTTGAGTATCTGGTAATCAAAATAGTATCGTTAATTGTCGGTGCGGCTGACTCAGGCCGTTTACCAGCCTGGGTTCTGCTCGATGATTCCGTTGGAGATGTTGACCTCGGTGGCCGGGATGGGGAACAGCGGCAGGCGTTTGTCGTATTTACGTGGCAGAATCCTGATAATCTTTCCGGCATCGAACATGGGCTTGAAGTCGGCGAATCCGCATTCATCCACTTCGGGAGTCCAGGGCCAGTAGTAGTCGCCGTCCTTTTCAAGCTTGGCCATGCCAGCCTTTGTGGGGAAGGCGTAATAGTCGTGGCTGCATGCCTTCTCATACCATCCCCAGCGGAGAAGGTCGAAGAAACGGCGTCCCTCCCAGGCAAATTCCACACGGCGTTCGCGGCGTATGGCCAGACGCATTGTGTTCTGGTCGGCCATGGTCAGGGCCGGGTAGAGGTTTGTGTTGTCGCGGGTGGTCTTGTAAGCGCGTGCTCGTACATCGTTTATGGCGTTGAGCATGGCGGCGTCCATCTCGCCAAGTTCCACCTTTGCCTCGGCGAACATGAGCAGCACGTCGGCGTAGCGGATGATTATGGTGGGATTCTCGCTGACATTCTTGCCGGTGCGCCAGCTGTCCTGCGCGCCTTTGCGCAGGCATGTAGCGGTGGTGGCGGCATATTGATCGTTGGCTTTGGTATCCTTGTTCTTCACCGGTTTGCCGTCGAGCAGCACGGTGGTTGCCGACGGTGCGGGATCGTACACGCAGCCGTAGATTACCGAACCGGGTGCCACGAATGTCTCGTTGCAACGCGGATCGCGGTTGAGATAGGGGTTGTGGGGGTCGAACAGGGGCGACTCGTCGATGGGCTTGCCGTCGGTGCACTCGAAAGCAGCCAGAAGGTCCCACGACGGATAGGCGCCCGCTCCGGAGCTTACGGTGGTGCGGAGCATGAACGAGTTGACCGAGCTTGACTGTCCCAGGTCGGTGGAGTTGGCTATGGCGAAAATGGTCTCGCCGTTGTCGATGGTAAGGTCACGGAACAATTCGCCGAAGTCGGGGTAGAGACTATACTTTTTCGAGTCCATCACCTCTTTGGCGGCATCGCGGGCAATCTCCCAGTCCTCCTTGGTGAGTGCAATGCGGGCCTTGAGGGCGAGAGCGCAGTAGCGGTTCACGCGCCACAGGCCTGCCACATTGTTGGTTTCGGGGAGGTGGGCAGCTGCGTAATCGTAGTCATCATAGATGTTGCGGAGCACTTCCTTTTCCGATACACGTCCCATCTGGCGCGCCTCGTCGATGGTGATGGAGGTGGTGTAGAAAGGCACGTCGCCCCACAGGGTGATCAGGCGCGAGTAGAAGTAGGCGCGGAAAAAGCGTGCCTCGCCCACAAGGCGGTGATTCTCGTCGGTCTGTTCCAGCTCAGCGAGCTTTTCTATCACACGGTTGCAGCGGCTGATGGCTTTGTATGAGTTTTTCCATGTGGATTCAATCCAGGATGTGGTGCTCGACAGCGATGCTGCAGGCACATCGTACACTTTGTTGCGGTGGCAGAAGTCATCGGTATGGCCGTCGGTGAACCAGCGTATTTCCAGCTGGTAGGGGTAGGTGCGGTACAGGTCGTTGAGCGAGATGCGCACTTCGTCCATGTTGGAGTTCCATGTGTCCGATGACGGCTCGGTGAGCGGCTGCAGGTCCAGGTCGGCGCAGGATGACACGGCCGACAGGGTTGCGAATGCAAGGATACCCTTAAATATATTCTTGAGTTTCATATTGGTTCTGATCTTTCACGGTTAGGTTAGAAGGATAAGTCGACGCCGAAAGTATAGGTGGTGGCGATGTAGTTGGTGGCGCTTGCATTCACCTCGGGGTCCCATCCCTTGGGGTAATGGTGGAAGCAGAAGGGATCCTCCACATTCACGTAGACTCTGAGATTCTTGAGGCGTATTCTGTTGATGAGCTTCTTTGGGAAGGTGTAGCTCAGATTGATGTTCTTGCAGCGGAAGTAGCTTCCGTCCATAAGCCAGAAGTCCGACATCTCGTAGTTGTTCTTGTCGCCGGTGGTGTTGCACAGACGCGGATAGCGGGCCTCGAGGTTCTGCTCCGGAGTGTTATACAGGCTCCAGTAGTTGCCCATGATGATTTCGGGGGCTGCACGGAAACTCTGCTGCCGTACCATCACCTCCGACATGCGCACTTTCTTACGTCCCACGCCGTTGAAGGTGGCCGACAGGTGGATGTCCTTCCATCCCACGTTGATGTATCCGCCGTAGAGCAGGTGGGGGAGTGATGCACCGAGCACCTCGCGGTCGTATGTGGCGTCGATGGCCCCGTCGGGCACCCCGTCGGCACCGCCGAGGTCCTGATAGCGCACGTCGCCGGGGCCTACGGCGGCAATCAGTTTGGCCGAGTTGGCCACCTCATCGGCAGTCTGGTAAAGTCCCATGGACCGGTAGCCGTAGAACGCCATGTATTCGTCGCCTTCGCGGATAATGCAGTCGCCGGAATATTTCACCGTGCCGCCCAGATTGCCCATCTTCGATTTGGAGTCGGAGAGATTGAACCCGACAGAATAGCTCCAGTCGCGGTTGATGTTGTCGCGCCACGAGAGTTTGATTTCCCATCCGCGCGTGTTCATGTCGCCGGCGTTAACCTCCGGGGGCTCGTAGCCGGTGAACAGAGGGATTTCTGTGGCTATGAGCATGTCCTTGGTTTTCTTGTAATAGATGTCGCCGGTGAAGTCCAGACGGTTGTTGAACATCGAGAAGTCCACCCCCACGTCCCATGTGTGGGTCGATTCCCAGGTTATGTCGCGTACGGCGTAGCGCACCTGTGCGCCTGCCGTGGCCGATTCCGGGCCCTGCGAGCCGAACATCACGTTGTTGAGCAGATTGACAGAGGCCTGATAGGGATAGTTGCCTATGCGTTCGTTACCCAGCGAACCGTAGGATGCGCGGATCATCATGTTGGAAAGCACTGGGCTTACGCCGGCCATGAAGCGCTCGTTGGTCAGACGCCATCCAAGCGATGCCGAGGGGAACCAGCCCCAGCGGTATTTCGAGTCGAAGCGTGACGAACCGTCGCTGCGGATGTTGGCCTGCAGGAAGTAACGGCTGTTGAAGTTGTACATCACGCGGCCGAAGAACGAGCGGTAGGCGTTCTCGAATGCCGAACCCGAGGTGGTGATTTTGTTCTTGTTGGCGTTGTCGAGGTAGGGATAGTCGCCGAGAGTCATGTCCTCCGTTGTGGTGGTCATGGTCTCGTAGTGGTATGTGTAATCTTCATAACCGGCCATCACATTCACGTTGTGCAGGCCGAAGTCCTTATAGAATGTGGCGGTGATCGACTTTTCGAGCGAACGGGTGTCGAGGCGTGTCTCGGTCAGGTTGTTGGTCTCGTAGCCCGACACGTAGCCCAGAAGCTGGTCGGTTTCATAGGCATCGTAGAACGGCACGGCCTTCTGCATGTCCTTCACTTTCTGCCACTGCATGGTGGGGGTGATGTTGGCATTGAAGGTGAGGAAGTCGAACGGCTTGTAGGTAAGGGCGATGCGTCCGGTCAGATAGTCCACGGTGTTCTTCTTCTCGCCGCCCTGGGTGAATGCGCCTTCGGTGTTCGAACCTGATTGTCCGGATGCTATGCGTCCGTCGGGATATGTGCCGAGATAGATGGCCGGATAACGGAGTGCTGCCCCGATGGGGCTTCCGGAGTGGGGGTCGTTCTTTACGGCGTGACGCATGGAGAGGTCAACGTTGGCGCTCCACTGCTTGTTGAAGTTCAGCGCGTTGTTGGCACGCATGAAGATGCGTTCGTGGTTCGAGTTGCGGTAGAGGGCCTCGGTCTTCTCATACGATGCCGAGATGCGGGTCTTCACCTGCTTGTTGCCGTAGGAGAGGCTGAGGGTGTGTTTGTGGCGCGGAGCGTTCTTGCGGAGCAGGCGGTCACGCCAGTCGTAGATGGGATATTCGATGGGGTCGAAATAGTTGTTTGTCAGGTAGGAATCGATGTAATCCTTGGAGTAGGTGGGATATTCACCGCCCTCGGGGTTTCCGGCCTCGTTCCACCGCAGCTCATTGATCACCTGCATGTGGCGGATGGGGTCGGTGACAAAATCGGGATAGCTTGAGGCATGAATCAGCGAGACTTCGCCGTTATAGGTGATTTTCAGGTCGCCCTCCTTGGCACCTTTCGTGGTGATGAGGATAACGCCGGCGGCGGCACGCGCACCGTAGATTGAGGCGGCTGCGGCGTCCTTGAGGACCGAAATCTGATCCACGTCGTCGGGGTTGACATTGTCGATGGAGCTTACGGGGGTGCCGTCAACAAGGATGAGCGGCGAGCTGTCGCCCATGGTTGTCACACCGCGCACCTGGATGGAGCCGCTCGCGCCGGGCATCGAGCCGTTACGGGTTATTTCCAGACCAGGGATGGCACCCTGCAGCGCGGTCGACAGGTTGGGGGAGCGCTGTTTCGACAGCCGTTCGGAGTCGATGGCTCCCACGGCTCCGGTGAGGTCTTTTTTCTTGACCACGGCGTAACCGATCACAACGGTTTCGTCAAGCATCACCACATCGGGTTCCATCTTGAACTGCAGGGGGGTCTTGCCGTCCCATTTCAAGGATATGGGTTTATAGCCAAGAAAGTTACATTTTACTTCCGTGTTGAAGGGCACCGATGAGATGGTGAAATTGCCGTCGGCATCGGTCATGGCGGTGTATTTGTTGTTGCTGTCGGAGATTACGGCCCCCGCAATGGGTTCGTCGGTCTCGTCGGTGACCGTTCCCTTCAGGGTGCCGGTCTGAGCCATTGCTGCCGCCGGCACCAGCGTGGCAGCCGTCAGGACAGCGGCCGCGAGCGCCTTGCGCAACGTTTTTATCACTGATTCCATTGGATATTTCATGGTTTATGTGTTGAAAGGGTTTACTTTACGAATTCGAGTTTCACAGTCTGGTTGTATTCCTTTACAGCCTTGTCGCCTTCATGCGGATGCTGTGCCGAGAAGCGGCTCTGGGCCTGCTGCAGAATCTGGTCGATGTACTTGCCGCTGTAGGCAATCTCGGTGGCGGGACGCAGGCGGATTTGTACGCTCTCGCAGGGGTTCTGCAGCTGGAATGTGCCGTCGAACAGCTGGTAGGCGCTGTCCTTGGTGTACTGGAAGTTATAGGTGAATGTTTCCGTCCAGTTGCCGGTGGCTCCCGAAGTGCCCTGTGTGGCAGTGAGTGTGGTGGTTTTCGGTGCCATAAGCGGTTTCCACTCGTTGCCGTCGAGATACTCGCACATCCAGTAGGCGGCGCAGCCGCTGAAGATATGCCCGGTGAACTCGAAGCGCATCTGCTTGTTGGCGGGAATCTCGCCGAGCATGGGGTTGCTGCACTCAATGAGCCAGTAGTCGGTGGTCACGATGCCGCGTACGATGATGTCGCCGTGTCCGCCGGTCTGCACACGCATCCCCTTGCCGTCGTCGGGACGGTCGGATTTGTCGGAGTTGTAGAACCGGATAGTTCCGCTGCCGGTCGAGGCGTTGGCATAGCTGTCGATAAATCCGGCCTTGGTCTTGTCGAAGTTTCCGTTGCCCCAAGTCTCGGAGTATTCGGAAACGGATTTGTCGAACGCCCATTCTGTGATGATGTTGAGGTCGACTGCCGCCTGGATTATCGAGACGGTATAGTGTTGGCCACCTATTGTCACGGTTATGTCGGCCTTCACCTCCTCGGCGGTGCGGTTGGCTGGGAATGTCACCGTCACGTTGGTCTCACCGTTGCCTGAGCTGGGTGAAAGCACAAAGTCGGGATTGCTGCAGGTGGCTGTCCATTCACCTTCGCCAAGCACGGTGAACGAGGCTGTGGTGACCTGAGGCTCCACCTCGATTTTCTTGACGGACACGCCTGTTGGCACCATCGCGCTCTGGTTGATGGCCAGGGCTTTGGGCGTGACGTCGTCGCCGATGAATTTTATGCGGCCCGAGCGTGGGGAAGTATCCTCGTTGGCCGATACCTGGATTGTGAAAACAGTGGCGTCGCCTTCGTTCGATGTGCTCACGATGCTGAACCAGTCGTTGTCGTGGTTTACCACATAGTGCACGTTGGCGGTCACGGTCATTGTAAGTATGCCTCCGTCGGATGATACGGATATCTCTTTATCCGACAGGTTCATGTAGCTCGGCTTGTCGTCGGAACATGATGCCGCTGCCAGTCCGGCCATAACGCAGACCAAAAATCGCAGTAGGAGATTTTTCATGGTTGTTTATGTTAAAAGATTATTGATTTTTGAGTTTTCATGTCTCAGATTAGGGAATTTATTCATGTGATGGCTTCAGAGGGGGCGGGACTTCCAGTGCCGAGAGGCTTGCCGCCACGCGCCGGAGGGCATACGGGCGGAAATCGGACCATGCATAGCAACCTGACCTGCCATGCTGCGGCATCGGTAGATGCTGCTCTTCGCCGTTGAGGAGCATTTTCACCAGCACATGGCCCGCATCGTTGCGAAAAAACACGAAGTTCAGGCGTGAGGCCATCGGTATGCGCCAGGTCTGCCATATGTCTTTCACCCGGTTCAGATCGGAGGTGGATTCACCCCAGCTTCCTGCATCGAGCAGCGACAGGAGTGCCATCATGCAGCCGTCGTGGCCGAAACGCATGCGCAGGCCGCGGTAGCCTGATTCTATGTCGGAGTCAGCCACGTCAATGATGTTTTCGAGAATACGGCCGGCCTGCTGCCATCCGCGGCCCATGTTTACCGGGTGGCGTCCTTTCTGCATATATTGGCGGACATTTTCGGCCTCCCACATGGCATCGGCTTGCTCTGGGGTGAACAGTTCGGTGAACGATTCGGGGCGGTCGAGCCACGGGGCGGCGCACCGCAGTGTGAACATGGCGGCGCACAGTTCCACGGCATCGAATTGCGAAGCAGCCTCAGGTGTGGTGAAAATCCGCGCGAGCCATTCTTCAAGGTCGATGTTCTGCTTCACGAAACCGCGCCAGAGCGCGTACCATTCCCCATCGTGTGAGCGGAGGCTCTCGTCGATGGGAAGTTTCGTGGGGCAGTCGTTGGCGTAGGGGTTCAGGAAGGTGTGGAAGCTGCTGCTCACGTCGCCGCGCACATCGGCGATCCCGGTAAGCGATGCTATGGCGCAGTTGAAAGCCTCCATCGACCGTGCCGTGCGCATCACGTTGGTTGACTGCGCGCGCACCTTGGCGCCCGGTGCCACGACTTCAGGATATTCAGCAGCTATTCTTGCCGCGTATGCCTGCCACTGTCGGATTCCGCCGGCAGTGAGGTCGCCTGTGCGCAGGTTGACCGTCGGCCACAGCATGCGCAGCCTTTCGAGCGCCGATGCGCCGGTGTGGGTGAGCGCTCCGGCCGAGTCGCCCCATTCCAGGGCCTTGCGTACAAGCGGAAGCACCGAAGAGGAGTCGATATGGCGGATGCCGTGGCGGCAATAGGTGCTTATCATGAACGGGGTGTAGCCTTCCGGGGCGTTTCTCTGTTCGGCATTGCCGAAGGTACTTACACGGTAGGTGCCGTACCAGCGGTTGTCGGCCGACATTTCAGGCATCGGCACGGAATAGATTTTCGGGCTGTTGGTGTTTATGAGCACGCGGTCGCCGTCAATGGCCACTGCCTCGCATTCCTCCGGAATCAGCGAGTCGAGTTCCACCCGGGCTGCGATGCATCTGCGGTCAAGATCGTAGACCCGCAGCTTCGATGTGGTCTGGGGATATTTGTCGCCGAATCCGAAGCAATAGAAAATCTTCCCGTCGTGAATCATGCCTGATTGTGTGGCATAGGCATCCATGTCGAACACCACCTGCTCAAGCACATCGTCGGCTCCAAGGGTTATAGCCGACCCTTCGGAGAGCGCGGGGAGGCGGAACCGGAGTGCCACAAGCTTGTTGTCGGCAAAATCAGGCGTGGCGGCAGGCACTGTGCGCCGGCGTCCGGAGAACACCCACAGGGCGCGCCGCTGGCGGTCAACAAGCCACGAGGGTGCGCCAAAGATGGTGTTCACGCCTTGTGCGTTCCATCCTGCGGTGTCAAGTTCGATGGTCTGCACGAGTTCCGAGCGCCATTTCCCTTTCCTGCGACTGATGCTTTCCACATGGCAGCGCAGGTCGAGGGGGCTTTTGGGTTGTGCCACCGAGAGGTAAACCACCGGAAATTCCGAACCCTTCACGCTCTCCACGCCCCAGTTGGCCTGGTTGCAGTGGTTGGCATCCGAAGCTGACTCCACACTGAACGAACCCGCTTCACGCAGTTGAGCGCCGGTACGGTCGTAGACCACGCATTTGCCGCCGTGTTCGAACGCGAACAGCAGGCCGTCCCGGAGAGCCATAGCCTGCTGGCTGCGGTGCGCGGCGTTCTTGGTGTATGCCACATCACATGCCGGTGCCGAGGGGGTTGCCGACAGCGGTGCGGTCACACCAATCAGGATTGCGAGTGCTGTTACAGTGAGGCGGTTCATATGCTTGTGAGGTTGTCCGACTGCTCCGCACGGCTTGTGCGGCGAGCATCCAAAATTCGGTAAATCAGGTAGATTGCTATAATCACGGCGATTACCAGGCATGTCTGCCACATGATCGAGGTCACGGCCTCATCGTAGGTTTCCGTGCCCAGCAGGTAGAGAAGCAGGCAACCTATGGCTCCGAGAGTCACGAGGAAACAGTTGATGGCCATGAATGAGTAGGATTTCACAGCCTTGCGGGTAGCCATGTCGGGTGCGACATCGGCCTGCGGGTCGTTGAGTTCCTCTATTTTTGTATAACCGGGGCATACGTAGCCTTTGAGGTATCCGCGCAACTGGAGGACGGCCATGGCGGCCACGGGAATCAGAAGCCCGATGGTGGCCTCGAGCACCTGATTGTTGACCACTCCGGCAAGAGTGAATTTCAGAGTGATGCCGACCACATATGTGACAATCATTGCCATTATCACCTGGCGGCCGTTGATGCGGCGCGAGAACAGACCCCATACCGACGGGATGAACAGCGGCGCAATGACCATGGTGAGGATTGTCACCACCACTCGTTCGGCTCCCCCCATGAAGGGGATTAGCAATGCTATGGCTATGATGGCCACGCCGAAGGCCACGGTGAAGATGCGGCCGGCCTTGATGAGACTCTTGTCGGATGCGTCGGGGCGCGCGGCACCGTAAATCTGATATGTGAACACGTTGGCGTAGACATTCAGGGTGCCCGACACGCAGCTCAGAGTGGCCGAGATCATGGCCGCGAGCATAACGCCCAGCATCCCTTTCATAAGCACTGTCTGGCTCATGAGGATGTAGGCCTGTTCGGGGTTGGCATCTGTGTTGATGGTTCGGTAGACCATTGCGGGCAGATACCACAGCACGGGTGTGAAGAGGTAGAGGATGCCCACCAGATAGTTGCTCCGGCGTGCGTCGCGTGCGGTGGGCACGCTGATGTAGCGCTGCACGAAAGGCCAGTCGCCACCCATCTGGAATACGTTGAGCGCTGTCCACAATATCAGCCATATCCAGGGATATTCAGTCGATGTAAGGTCGAAATAGCTTGACGGAAGCGAGGGTGAGTTGATGAAATTGTCAAGGCCGCCGATGGCATGCAGCGAGAGCGGAATCATGAACAGCACCACGGCTATGAGTACGCCGAACTGAATAACATCCGTCATGAGCACGGCCAGGAATCCGCCGGCAACGGTGTAAACCAGAGTGATGACACCCAGAATTATAACCGCGCAGGAGATGGACAGGTGTCCGTTCGCGTCGGCCAGAATGTGACCTTCGGGCAGCGTCATTAGCGTTGACATCACCACGGCTATGGCATACAGGGCCACTCCGGTGTGCACGCCGCGCCCGATGATGCCGGCTATGGTGTAGAAATCAACCGTGGTCTTGCCGAAACGCACCGCGATAAAATCGCCGGGCGAGTTGATTTTGATCTGACGCCATTTGCCTGCCACCCACCGGCCTGTAATCAGGCAGGCCACGCCCACCAGATTGCCGATGATTACGGCCACAAGTCCCGAACGGAATGCCACGCCACCCCACACCACAAAGGTGCTGGCCGAGAAGATTGTCATGTAGGTTGACATTCCCGACAGCCACCAGGATGAACTGCGGCCGGCTATGAACATATCCTCCGAGCTTTTGATGCGGCGCGACATGAGCCAGCTCACCGCAATCAGGCCGAGAAAATATAATACCAGAACTATGTAATTGAGCGAATCCATGAGGTTTATGGAACTGTTTGCCTTATGAATTGATTCTGACTACTGATTTAACAATGTCGGCACGGTCTGTCACGCTGCGGTCCATGGCCTCCTGTATATGGTCAAGATCGAAGAAGTGGGTGGCAAGGTGCTTGAGGTCGATTTTTCCTGCTGCCACTGCATCTATGGCCAGCGGATAGATGTGGCGGTAGCGGAAAACGCTCTTGAATGTCAGTTCCTTGTCGATGAACAGGGAGATGGGGAGGGTGAGCTCTCCGCTCTTGCTGTAGCCCACCAGGACGATAGTGGCCCCCTTGCGTGCGGCCTCGATGGCCTGACGTGTGGTGACTTCCATCCCGGCGGTCTCTATGACCAGTTCCGGTCCGGCGCCTCCGGTAAGTTCGAGGATGCGTTCCACTGCATTCTCATTCGAAGAGTTGATCACGTGAGTGGCGCCGAGTTCGAGGGCCTTGTCCAGACGTTTTTGCATCACGTCCACAACCGTCACGTCCATCACGCCCTCGGCTTTGAGGGCCATCATGCACACCAGGCCGATGCATCCTGCACCGAACACCACGGCTTTCTGTCCTGCCTGAGCGCCACCTTGTCGTGCGGCATGGAAGCCCACTGCCAGAGGTTCGATGAGCGCTCCTTCGAGGTTGCTTACGTTCTCCGGCAGCTTGAAGCAGAGGTCGGCCGGATGTGTGGCATATTCCTGGAATACGCCGTCGACAGGGGGTGTGGCGAAAAACACCACATCCGGACAAAGGTTGTACTGTCCCTCACGGCAGTAACGGCAATGTCCGCAAGTCTTTCCGGGTTCGAGAGCCACGCGGTCGCCGGGCTTGAGGCCGGTCACGCCTTCTCCGATGCCGACCACTTCGCCGGCGGCTTCGTGACCGAGCACAAACGGCGGCTCGACAATGTAGTTGCCGATGCGTCCGGTTTCATAATAATGTATGTCAGACCCGCAGATGCCTACGCAGTCAATTTTCACCAGAACTTCTCCGGCTCCCGGTACAGGGATTTCTCGTTCGGTCAGTCCCATTTTGCCGATGCCGTTCATCACGGCTACTTTCATCATTTTCTTCATGGTTTATGTATACTTTTTCATTGCAATGCCAACTTCCGGCTCAACAATCATTTTGGCATATGGCACACGATTGATGTCTCTGCACCGGAGGGAATGCTATTTTTTTGCATTCCGGCCTGCCTGTTTTTAAGAATTATTGGCTTTCGCTATGTAAATTTATGGCAAATCAAACACCCCGTGCAGAGATTTAACATATTTAATTTCCGCAACCGTTCCCGCAATCGGATGCGATGACCGCAAACGGTTGCGGGAAGTTTCGGCTGTCTATGGCAAACACAACCGATTGCGTTGACCGCAACCGTTCCCGATGCGGTTTTTGTGCAAATTAGTGCCGGTTCACGATTCATGTTAGCAGGAATTCCTTATTTTTGTACCTGAATTGCGCATAGTCAGGTTGCGCGCATCATGCCCCAAGGGCATTTCATGTTTCTCTCACCACCAATTATATTCAATTCCAAATGACCGCAATGCAATACGTGACCATAAAAGATATCGCCGATGCTCTGGGCATTTCGAAGTCGAGTGTGTCAAGAGCGCTCGCGGGCGATGTGCATAATGTCAGTGCGCAGACCATAGAACGGGTACGGGCAAAGGCCCTTGAGATGGGTTACCTCCGCAATAACGCCGCAGTGAATCTCCGTGCGAAAGCCAGCAAGATCATAGGCATTCTTGTGCCGGAAATCACCACTCCGTTCTTCATGGAATTTGTGACCACCGTGCAGGATGCCGTGCAGTCGCTTGGCTACCGTGTGCTCATTGCCGTGTCCAATGAGGATATAAAGCGCGAACAGCAGAATATCGACATGTTCGGCGCGGAGCGCATCGACGGCCTGCTGGTTTCGGTGACACACAATCAGGCCAACCGCAAGTTGTTCGAAACGTTGGTGAAGTCAAATTTCCCCGTCGTATTCTTCGACAGGGTCATAAAGAATCTCCCCTGTTCGTCGGTCTGTTCCAACGATGAGCTTATGGCCTTCTTTCTCGTGGAGCACCTCATACGCTCAGGCCGCAAACGGATTGTCAACCTCACCGGCCCTTCGTTCATCGAAAACTCCTATGCCCGGTCGCGGGCATATCGTGAGGCGCTTGAAAAGTTCCATATCCCCTACGATCCTATGCTGGTTGTGTCGGCAGGGGTATCGGTCGATGACGGTGCCCAGGCCATAAAGCGGCTGCTTGACCAGGGCATAGAGTTTGACGCAATCTACAGCTTCACCGAGACCCAGGCGCTTGGAGCCAAGCGCGTGCTCCAGGAGCACGACATAACCATCCCCGACCAGGTTGCGCTATGCACCATGTCGGGCACCCAGCTCTCCACGCTGGTCTATCCTCAGATCACCTGCGTGGAGCAGAACGTGGTGGAGATGGCCCGGGTGGCTGTGCGTCTGTTGCTCGAAAAAATAGACAATCCTGAAGCTCCCCGCCAGAACATAGTGCTGCACTCATCGCTGGTGGTGCGTGGCTCCAGTCAGAAAAACATCTGATTTCATGAAGTTTCTTCAAACTCTCGTCTGCGCTTTAGCGCTTCCCGTCACGGTCTTGGCGCAGAACGTGGTGACCGGAACCGTGGTCGATACGGCCGGTGCTCCTCTCGCCGGCATATATGTGTCCGACGGGCACACCGTTGCAACCACCGATGCCTCCGGAACCTACACGTTGTCCACTCCTCTCGACCTGGGATATGTGTTTGTATCCACTCCTGATGGGTATGAACCGGCAACACGTCTCGGAAACCGCCCTTGCTTCTGGCAATCCGTCAGCACCGATGCTGCGGTGGCTGATTTTATGCTTGAAAAGTTGTCTGGCCAACGCCCCTTGGCGGTAATTGCTGTTGCCGACCCGCAGATTTCCAACCGTTGCGACGACGTGCGGCGCCTCAGGGAGCTTTATGTGCCGGACATCAACCGCACCATCGACTCGCTGCGCACTGCCGGGCTGGAGCCCATTGTCCTTACACTCGGCGACCAGATCTGCGATTTCTTCGTTGCGCGCGGTTACGGTTATACTCTTGACCGTTTCAACGAAGATTTCAAGGTAGATGCGCCTGTGTATCACACCATAGGCAATCACGATAACGATCCGTTCATTGAAGGCGACATTCCCGGAGCCTCTACCTGGCACAGAATAAACGGCCCGTCCTATTACTCGTTTTCGCGTGGGGGTGCCCACTTCATCTCCATCGACAACATGGTGTATTTCAACAAAGGTGCATCGGATTCAGTGCCGGGCAACCGCAAATACACCACCGCCCTCACCGATGAGCAGCTGAAATGGATTGCTGCCGACCTTGCTACAATCAGAGACAAGGCTGCTCCGCTGTTCCTGATGATGCATGGTGTGTACTACACTTTCCCGGTGGCCGGACATCCGGAGCGCGTCAGGCTAAGAATCAAGGATGGAGGTGAGAAGCTCGATTCTCTTCTGCAGGACTTCACCAATGTGAAAATTCTTTCGGGTCATGCCCACAATTCCCACTACCAGCATGGACCCGACGGTCGGATCCGGGAATACAACTACGCCGCCTCCTGCGGCACGTGGTGGCCCGCCAAAGTCCAGCCATACTGTTCCAATACTGGGATGTGCACTGACGGGACGCCATGGGGCTACGGAATATGGAATCTTGCCACCCCGCACTCCCCGGCGCATGTTTACAAAGGCTACGGGAAGCCCGCATCGCACCAGATCCGAGCTTACGACCTTAACACCATCCATATTGCCGACACCACACTCACATCGGCCTATCTGCCCGGCGATGCACGGAACCGGAACGCCGTTCTGGCCAACGTGTGGGCATTCGAACCCGGATGCACCGTGCGCATGTTCGAGGATGGAAAGGAACTGAATGTGGAGCAGGTCATGGCGCAGGACCCACTGCATTTCATCCGTAACGCCGTGCCTGTGAAAGAACAGATAGGCAACGTGCCTAAGGCTCTCCTGCCCGAACGCACCGCGCATATGTTCCGCGCCACTGCCACTACCGCCACTGCTCCTGTGACCGTTGAATTCACCGACCTGAGTGGCCGTACATTCTCAACCGTGCTTCAGCGTCCGGTCACCCCTGTTGTTTCAGACCATCATACCAACTAATATCATAGACAACTGTATTATTCCGAAATGAAATCAAGATTACACAAGGCCGTGCTGTGCGCAGCGGCTGCGCTGACAGCCATAACAGTGAATGCCGCGCCACCGCAATTTCAGCGCGCCCAGCCGTCCGACTCCATCCAGGTGATGTTCGTCGGGAACAGTTATACAATGCGAAACAATCTGCCCGAACTTCTAAGGCGGATTGCAGGTTCACTCGATGTGAAAATAGCTCCCAGCCGCGGTCTGAAAGGTGGCCAGTCGTTCAAGGGACACTGGAACACCGACACGTTGCGTGCCATGCTCGCCGATGGCGGATTCAATTATGTGGTGCTTCAGGAGGCAAGCTACCGCCCGTCCTATTCCACCCGCTATGTGATCAAGAATGTATTCCCCTATGCCCATAAGCTCGACAGCCTTGCGCATGCCGGCTCGCCCGACGCGAAAGTGATATACTATATGACCTGGGGACACCGCGACGGCCTCGTGCACCACAAGACCGACTATCCGCTCGACGACACCTATCCCATGATGCAGCAGCGCCTGAAAACATCCTATCTCGAAATGGCGCACGACAACCACGGCCTGTGCGCACCCGTGGGGATGGCCTGGGAACGAGTACGCACCGAACGTCCGGAAATCGACCTCTATGTAGCCGACCATCATCACCCCAGTCTCGCCGGCAGCTATCTTGCCGCCAACGTAATTCTGACCACAATCCTTAACCGCCCCTACACATCGCAGTTCTATGGCGGACTGCCTGCCGAGACGGCCGAATATCTGCAGCGTGTGGCACAGGAAACCGTCTTCGCCAACAGGCAGCTGATAGGATTGCCGGTGCCGGAATAATCCCGAGGCATAAACCTGCGAATAGTCCTGCGGCTACCTTTGCGGATGCTTTTGGCCGATTTTATGCGGTTTACCCGGAGATTATCCGTAATTTTGCAGCATGGTTAAGAACATACGTATCGACGAATTCGATTATTACCTCCCCGACGAGCGGATTGCCAAGCATCCGCTGGCGCAGCGCGACAGCTGCAAGCTGCTTGTGCGCACGGCCGGAGGGGAGTTGTCCGAACATATATTCAGCGAACTGCCGGAGCTGTTGCCGGCAGACGCCATGCTTGTGTGCAACAACACGCGCGTGATCAACGCGCGCCTGCGGTTCCGCAAGCCCGGCGGAGCCCTTATCGAGATTTTCTGCCTTGAGCCGGTGACGCCGCACGATTATGCCGTAAGCTTCGCCAGCACATCGCAGTGCTCATGGACCTGCTTCGTGGGCAACTCCAAGCGATGGAAGGAGGGGCTGCTGTCAATGCCGCTCGAAATCGGCGGCCGCAGCATCACGTTCACAGCCGAACGCCTCGACAAAATGGGACAGGCCTCGGTGGTGGAATTCCGCTGGGACAATCCTTCGGTCACATTCTCCGAAATAATCGCCGCTGTGGGCGAAATCCCCATCCCCCCGTATCTCAACCGTGCCACCGAGGATTCCGACAAGGCCGACTACCAGACGGTCTACTCACATGTGGACGGATCGGTGGCCGCGCCTACCGCCGGGCTGCATTTCACTCCCCAGGTGCTCGATGCGATAGCCGCGCGCGGCATTCCGGTGCGCGAGCTCACCCTCCATGTTGGTGCCGGAACTTTCCAGCCAGTGAAATCCGACGAGATAGGCGAGCACCCCATGCATGCCGAATTCATTGCCGTTGGCCGCAGCCTCATAGAAGCGCTCAGGGACGGCGACCGTATGGTGGTGGCCGTGGGCACCACTTCGGTGCGCACCCTCGAAAGCCTTTATCATGCCGGAGTGCTCATGCTCCGGGGCAAATGGGACGGCGAGGTGCCGCAATGGGCGCCGTATGAGGAGGACGAAGATGGCGGTTGGCCGTCGGTAGCCGAAGCTATGGGCGCGTTGCTCTGTTATCTTGACAGCCGGGGTGAAAATACGTTTGTAGCCTCCACGCGAATCATCATTGCCCCGGGCTATACCTACCGGGTGGTAAAGGGGATGGTTACAAATTTCCACCAGCCACGGTCCACTCTGCTGCTGCTTGTGTCGGCATTTACCGGTGGCGACTGGCGGCGCATGTACGAGTTCGCCATGGCCCGTTCGTTCCGCTTCCTGAGCTACGGGGATGCCTGCCTGCTGCTCTGACCTCAGCTGACGGATTCGGGATGCCGTGGCGTCCGCAGAACCTTGAACTTATAAAAGAGCAGGGATGTTTTAAAATTGCGGCATGTGTTGCGCCGCCAGTCAATAAAACATCGGAATCTTATGAGCGACAGGCATTCGGATGCCGGAGCAGGGGATGTGACCCGGTCCGGACGTAAAAAGATAGTATCCACCGCTGCGGGAACCCTCACAATGGGGGCCATGGCGGTGATGATCATTACCTCGATTCTCAGTCTGCGAGGGCTTCCGTCGGAAGCGAAATATGGAGTACAGTCAATTTTCTACTACACGTTTGCGGCGATAGTGTTCCTGTTGCCTTTCTCGCTGGTATGCGCCGAGCTGGCCTCCACCTATTCGAAAAGCGGCGGACTCTACCGGTGGGTATCCGAGGCGTTCGGCCCGCGATGGGGCTGGACGGCCATGTTTCTCGAATGGCAGACCATTGTGATATGGTTTCCTACGGTGCTGATGTTCGGGGCAGCCTCGCTTGCCTATATATTCTGGCCCGAAAGCTTTGACCAGAGCCTGGCTTCCAACAAAACCTACACTCTGATTGTGGCTCTGGTTATCTACTGGATTGCCACCTTTAATGCCTTCCGCGGGCAGCGCTCGGCCAATGTGCTCAGCACCTACGGCGGTATGCTTGGCACCATCATCCCGGGCGTGGCGCTCATCGTGCTCGGCATCCTGTATGTGTGCATGGGTAAACATGATTATCTGGAGCATGTGTCGTTCTTTCCGGACTTCTCCAATCTCGGAACAATCGTGCTCGCAGCCTCCATATTCCTTTTCTATGCCGGAATGGAGATTCAGGCGGTGCACATCAGCGATATGCCCAATCCGGCACGCAACTTCCCGCGTGCGGTGTTCCTCGCCATCGGCGTAATTGTCGTGATTTATGCCCTCGGCACACTGGTGATCGGGTTGGTCATCCCTGCCGACCACATCGACCTGCTGCAGTCGTTGCTCGTGGCCCACAAGGGGTTGTGGAGTTCGTTCGGTCTGGGATGGATGGGTAATATAATGGCGCTGCTCATAATGTTCGGCGTGATAGGGCAGGTGAGTGCGCTTGTTACAGGTCCGGCCACCGGTCTGATGGCCGTGGCTCAGTCCGGTTATCTGCCTCCGGCCCTGCAGCGGGTGAACAAAAAGGGTGTCAACACCCCGATTCTTTATGTGGAGGGTGTGTTTGTCACCATCCTGTGCCTGCTGCTGATAATCCTTCCTACGGTTGAGTCGGCCTACCAGATAATGTCGCAGATGGCCACCATCATTTACCTCATTATGGTTCTGCTCATCTACGGGGCCTTCATTCAGCTGCGTCGCACGGCGCCCAACAAGAAGCGCGGCTTCAAGGTGCCGGGCGGAACAGTCGGGGCCGTGGTGGTGAGCGTGGTAGGCATTCTTGGAGCATTGCTCGCGCTGGTGCTCAGCTACCTGCCCCCCTCGCAGATCACCACCGGTTCGCCTGTGGTGTATGTGACCATTCTGCTTGTGGGTGTCGGGCTGTTTGTGGCCCTTCCGCTGGTGGTCTATGCCATGCGCAAACCCTCGTGGCGTAACCCTAACGCACATTTCTACCCCTTCGACTGGCAGATAGAGGGACGCCGCCCCGGCCAGGTCTCGAAATGGGCTGCCGGCTATGTGCCCACCGAGGAGGAGGTAGAGCGGGCCGAGGATGGCGCCATAGCTTCGCACGGAACAGGCTCCCACTGATGCAGCCCGGCCGCCGTCAGTTGCAATCGTGACACTTTCATGTCGGATAAGTTGGCGATATTCGGATATTTTGCGTATTTTCGTGTGTCAGAAAGCGATTTTTCCGGACACTACAGCTAAAAACTTTACAAGATGGATACAATAAAGGTAAAAATCATCAACCGTTCGCATCACGAACTTCCTGCATATGCCACCCCCGGTTCGGCCGGTATGGATGTGAGGGCATACCTCCCGGACGGTCCGGTGGTGCTCGGTCCGCTGGAACGCGCACTTATCCCAACAGGACTGTACATGCAGCTCCCTCACGGGTTTGAATGCCAGATACGTCCGCGCAGCGGTCTGGCCATCAAGCATGGCATATCGCTGGTGAACACCCCCGGAACCGTTGACAGCGACTACCGTGGTGAAATAGGAGTGATTCTGGTGAATCTTTCAAACCAGCCGTTTACAGTGAACGACGGCGAACGTGTGTGTCAGATGGTGATCACGCGCTACACCCGTGTGGACTGGGAGCCTACCGACCGAATTGACAGCACCGAACGCGGCGACGGGGCGTTCGGGCATACAGGTACGCGCTGATATGCCCGGTTTATTCCGGAAATTTTGTAAATTTGAAGTTTCTTTAGCCTCCGGGCTATCCACCACCTATTTGAAATGAGAGTATACAGGCGTAACATATTGTGGCAAAAGGCTGTGCCGGCGCTGTTGGCGGCACTGGTGCTTCTGCCTGTGCTTGCCTTCGGGAAAGGCGGCCGCACAAAACAGACCGAATGGAAATCGGAAGCCTCTGCCCGGAAAGCCGACTACGTGTTCATGGAGGCTATGCGCCAGAACACGATTGGTAACGATGACGCCTATTTCGAACTGCTTGCCGCCGCTCACCGGCTGTCGCCATCCGATCTGGGGGGCAATCTTCATCTTGGCTATCTGCTCATGGCGCTTGGGCAGCAGGACACCACCCTGCAGGCCAAGGGCTATGCCATGATGCGCCAGGCGTTCGATGCCGATCCGTCGAACTACTACGACGGACTGTTCTACGGAATGGTGAACAACCAGCTGGGTAACAATACGGAGAGCATTCGGGTGTGGCACACACTCGATTCGCTCTATCCCGAGAAACCCGATGTGGCCCTGAAGTATGCGCAGGCGTTGCGGCAGAGCGGCGATTCGCTCAATATGCGCCGTTCGGTAGATGTGCTCAACCGCATTGAGCGTGCCGAGGGGATTGACCTTGGCCTTACTTCGCAGAAGGTGAGCGCCCTGCTGGGTCTGTCGGACACCGTAGGGGTGTTCAATGAAGTGGAGCGCCTGTTGGGAGCGTCGAAAAAGAATGTGGGCAATCTGATTTATGCCGGCGATGTATATCTCGCTTTCGGCAAGCCTGATTCGGCAATGGCCTTCTATGACCGTGCCTGCGAAGCCGACCCGACAAATGGTCTGGCTTATTACAAACGTGCTGAATTTTACCGTTCCACCGGCGATTCCATCGGTTTTGACCGCGAGGTGTTCGAGGCTGTGCGTCAGGAGGGTCTGGACCTGGATGTAAAACTTGACATTTTCCGCAACTATATCAGTCAGCTGCACGCCGATACTTTGCGGCAGGGGAGCATACAGCAATTGTTCGACACGCTGCTCATCCAGCAGCCCCACGCCCCGGAGGTCCGCGATCTTTATTCGGCATATCTCATAGCTGCCAACAATTTCAAGGGTGCGGCCGAACAGCAGGAATATGCGCTGGATGCCGACCTCTCGAATGCCGACCGCTGGCGTAATACCGTGAGCCTGTGGATTCAGGCCAAAAACTACGACAAGGCTTACGAACTCGCCCTGCGTGGTGAGCAGTATCTGCCCGACAATCTCATGCTCAAGTTCCTTACAGCCAGCACACTCTCGATGATGGACCGCGATGCCGAGGCTCTGACAAGACTGAAAGCTCTGCTTGATTCCGTGCCTCCCGACAACAGCGGCCTGAGATCCGAGGTGCTGTGCTCGATGGGCGACCTGCTTTACAAGGGCGGTGATACCGATTCGGCGTTTGTGTGCTATGACCGCGCTCTCGATGCCAACCCCGACAATCTCCTCGCTCTCAACAATTGCGCCTATTTCATGGCCGAACAGGGCATCGACCTTGACCGCGCCGAGAAAATGAGTGCCATCACCGTGCGCCAGAATCCTGACAACGATACAGCCCTTGACACCTACGCATGGATATTTTTCAAGAAAAAGGATTTTGCCAAGGCCAAAGAGATAATTGACCGCGCTCTGGCTGTGGAGGGAGATAACCGTCAGGCCGACGTGCTTCATCATGCCGGCGACATATACTATATGAACGGCGATCCGGAGCAGGCGCTCCAGTTCTGGGAGGAAGCTCTGGCTCTCGACCCCGATAACGCTCTGCTTGCCAAGAAGGTGAAAGGGAAGACCCACTATTATGAATAACTCCACGTTTACTCCGTGCTCTTGATATGAACCATAGATTACCGCATACTCTCGCCATTGTTTCGGCCGCAGTGCTCATGGCGCTCGGCCTGTTTGTGCTTTCGGGCTGCAGTTCCCTGAAAAAAACTCAGGCGTCGGGTGCTCCGCAGAATGCCACCGCGCGGGAGCGGGTCGACTCGCTGGCCGCCTCCTACGCCGAATGGTCGACGGTGAGCATGCCGGTGCGCCTCTCCATTTCCGAGCCGAAACAGTTCAGCGTCACCGCGCAGTGCGTAATGCGCCGCAACGCCTATGTGTCCATGTCGGTGCGCATGCTCGGGTTCGAAGTGGCGTCTGTATGGATTGACAATGATTCGGTGCATGCCGTTGACAAATATCACAAGCGCTACCTGTCGGAGGATTTCAGGCGTTTCATGGGCGGTGCCGATGTGACGATCGGCGATCTGCAGGACCTCCTGCTCGGCCGTGCGTTTGTGGCCGGGACCGATGGCGGAACGCTCACGCCTGCCTTATGCAGCCGGCTGCGTGCGGATGCCATGGCAGAGGGGCTGATGCTGCTTCCGGCTCAGGAACCGGCCTCGTTCAGCTACGGGTTTGTGCTCGATGATACGGCCAACACCCTCGCGGCTGCCACAGTTCTTGCCGGCGACAGGCATGCCGTGGTGGTGAATTATTCCGACTATTATGCCACGCCGGCAGGGAATGTGGCCTCCAGGGTGGCGATAGAGACCGTGAAAGGCCGCAGGGTTGCTGTCGCGCTGGGCTGGAACCTGAAATCGGCTAAATGGAATGCCGGCAACGACCGTACGTGGAAAATGCCGTCGGGCTACACCCGAGTCTCGTCGGCTCAGCTCGTACAGATGCTTTCAAGCTTCTGAACACAGACCGTGTGACTGTTCTTTTGAATTTCGTCACAACGGCATACACTATTATCACAGATGATTGCGATGAAAAGATATATGGCAGTTGTGTCGGTCTGCCTGGCAATGGTGCTCGGCAGTGTGGCCACCCCTGAGGTTGAAATCCTCGCGGGTGCGACAGCCACAGCCTCAACAGCGGCACAGACCAACAAATCGAAGTCGGCATCGAAGAAAAAGAGCCGCACCACAACCGGTAAATCCGGAAGGAAAAACAACGGCCAAGCCGCCTCGAGAAACAGGAAAAACTCCCGCTCCGCCCAAAAATCAGGCAAGCAGACTTCAAAGCCACGCACCGCCGCCGAAGTGAAACGGGCAAAGGAAAAAAATACCCGTGAAATGCGTGAGACCAAGCGCAAGATAACGTTGAACACCCGTGAGACTGAACAGAGGCTTAATCAGCTGAACCTGCTTGAGGGTGAGCTTGCCAACTGTAATGTCAACATAGGCCGTCTGAGCGGCCGAGTCGACTCTATCAACGGGGCTATCAGGGTAGCCAACGATTCAATCAGTAGCCTGGATGCCCGTCTGGCCGCAATCACCGACAAATATGTGAAAGCCGTGCGCCGCACACAGGGCACACGCAAACACATGAGCCAGATGGCGTTCATATTCTCGTCCGATTCTTTCTCGCAGGCTTACAGGCGCATGCGCGCACTGAGGCAGTTCTCTAAATGGCGTAAGCGCCGTTCGGCCGAGATAAGCGATATGCGCAAGGAGCTTGACGGCCGCCGTGCGGAGCTTGAGACCCTGAAAAAGTCGGCGGCTGCCGCTCTCGGTTCGCTCAACAATGAGCGCAGTGTGCTGCAGCGGAAGCAGACGGAGACTGGCCGGCTGGTGGACCGTCTGAAGAGCGAGGGTGCAGAACTCAATGCAATCATGGACCGCCGGCGCCGCGAAGCCCAGTCGCTCGATGCCGAACTCGACCGCATAGTGGCCGAAGAGGTGGCGCGTCAGGAACGTCTGCGCCGCGAGCAGGAGGAAGCCGAACGCCGCGCACGTGCCGAGGCTGAGCGCAAGGCGCGCGAACAGGAGGAGGCGCGCCGTCAGGCCGAAGCCGAAGCTGCTGCCGAAGCTGAAGCGGCCCGTAAGGCCGAGGCTGAGGCTGCTGCTGCCAAGGAGGCCGCCCGGAAGGCCCGTGCCGCCAAGGAGGCTGAGGAGAAAGCTCGCAAGGAGGCTCAGGCTGCCGAGGAGCAGGCACGCAAGCAGGCTGACAAAGAGTCGAAGCGGAAGGCCAAGGAGGCAGCTGCCGCTGCAAAGAAAGCGGAGAAAGAGCGTGTGGCGGCCGAACGCGAGGCTGCCCGCCGTCAGGCTGAGGCCGACAAGAAGCTTGCACAGCAACGTGCCCGCGGAGGCAAGCCTGTGAAGCATACAGGAAAGAACAATCTCGGGAAAGTGAGCGGCTCGGAATCCGGCGCGCCCGCGCCTAAGCTGTCAACCCCGGCAGTGTCGGGAGCAGCATCAGGAGTGGCACCGAAGATGGATGCCAACATCGGTGGTGATTTCGCCGATTACAAAGGACGGTTGCCGTTCCCGGTTGCCGGACGTTACACGATTGTGAAGCGCTTCGGGCGCCAGAAGCATCCCACCCTTCCGCATGTGGAGACCACCAACTCGGGCATCGACATGCAGACGGAGCCGGGCACTGGCGTGCGCGCGGTGTTCGATGGCGAGGTGTCGGCCGTATTCCGTCCAGACGGTTACAACAACGTTGTGGTGATTCGTCACGGCAAGTTCATGACCGTGTATGCCAATCTGGGAGCCATTTCGGTGAGCACCGGTCAGAAAGTGAAAGCTGGACAATCAATCGGCACAGTATTCACCGATGCCAACGATTCAAACCGTTCGGTGTTGCATTTTGAAATACGCAATCAGCGTCAGAAGGAAAATCCCGAGCTTTGGCTACGGAAATGATTCATGATGCACGATTCATGATGCACAAGTCTTGATGCACAATGCACAATGCACGATGCACGATTCATGATGCATGATGCACGATGCATGATTCACGATTCATGATGCATGATGTGATGATGGTATAAACGTAAGGACGCACGGTGCGTGCGTCCTTTTTTATGTTGTGTTTCTTATGTTTGTGTTTGATGAATGTTATATGCGGACGCACGGGCCGTTAGTCCCTACGGCCAGAGTGTATCGATTATGAATCGAAAATTGTGAATTGTGCATCGTGCATCATGCATTATGCATCGAAGTGAAGATGCGGGCGAGGATTCGCTGCATGGCGCGTTCCACGCGTCCGTAATGCTCAAGATGGTCGGCCACGTAGATAAATGCCACGTTGACGGGCGGCACGGTGCCGTCGGGTGGCACCGAGATGGGTCGCTGCAGGCGATAGGCTTCGCGGATGCGGCGACGCATCTGCACGCGGTCAACGGCGTGATGCAGTTTTTTCTTGGGAACGGAAATCAGGAACCGCACAGTGGGGCGCGTTGAAGCAGCGGTGCCGTCAGCGCGGGTGTCAGCGGTATCCTGAGTCCATACGGCACGCAACGGGTAGGCCAAAATGGCGTTGCCGACACCGTCACGGCGGCCAAACAATGCATCGATGGCTGTCTTGCTGCAGAGTTTGTGAGGTTTGCCAAGCCCGAATGGTTTCATATCAGGCGTTCTTCTCTTTCAGGAAGAGGTCGAGGGCGGCAGTGATTGAAGGAGCCTGGGGAGAAGGTGCTGCAAGGTCCAGACGCAGGCCTGCCTTTTCTACGGCTTTGGCTGTAGATGCTCCGAGGCAACCGATCTGTATGTCTCCCTGGTTGAAATCGGGGAAGTTTTTGAGCAGGGAGTCGATTCCGGCAGGCGAGAAAAACAGGAGCATGTCGTAATCGAACTGCTCATCGGGGGTGAAATCGTTGCTCACCGTGCGGTACATCACGGCCTTGGTGTAGTTCAGTTTGGCGCTGTCGAGCATTGCTGCGTTCGAATCGTCCTTGTGCACATCGCTCACGGCGTAGAGATATTTCTCTTTGTTGTGTTTGGTGAGCGAGGGGAGCAGGTCGTCGAGCTTGCCTGTGTTGCCGTGGAAAATCTTGCGTTTGCGGTACACGATGTATTTCTGCAGATAGAGCGCTATGCTCTCTGTTGTGCAGAAATATTTCATAGTGTCAGGTATGGTGATACGCATCTCTTCGCAGAGACGGAAAAAATGATCGATTGCTGTGCGTGCTGTGAAAATCACTGCCGTGAAATCGTTGATGTTGATTTTCTGCTGGCGGAATTCACGTGCACTGAGGCCTTCCACTTTGATGAACGGGCGGAACACGAGTTCCACTCCATAGCGTGAAGCGATATCGAAATAGGGGGATTTTTCAGATGAAGGCTGGGGTTGAGAAACTAATATCTTGTTGATTTTCATTGCACTTTTTCACATATTTCCGATGCCAGAAAACACGTGGCGGCGACCGGTATTATTTCCAAGGTGCAAAGGTACAAAATAAAATAGAGCAAAGACCCGAAATTGTAGTAAAAAATTCTAAATCCCTTTGAAATGTAGCATATTCGCGACAAAATGTAAAGGGCGGCTGCGATAATCAGCATTTTTGAAGTAAGTGCGGGATAGAACAACGCCAAGAGGGTAGGCACGGTCAGGGCGATGCCCAGGGCAGTGGTGGATGCGTTGAGTCCGCGGCGCCAGAGGCTGGCGCTGAGCGGATCGGTGAACACGTAGCCCAGAGTCGCGCAGGCTGCCAGCTGAAAAACATAGTAGGCGGCAGCCAGGCCGATGAGGCATCCGGCGGCGTTTAGCACCCATTGCGCCGAGGTGGCGGAGTGGATGTTGCCCGTCCACATGAACAGAAGCAGTCCCTCCATGATGCATGTGGTGGCTATGAGCAGTGCTTGTGCGCGGGCTTCGTTGGCGGTGTGTTCGTCGAACGCGTTGTCGCGCCGGCGCACGTAGAGCAGCTCGGCGGGGAGTGCGGCCAGCACACGTCGGAGTGGCTTTATGTTCAGCCCGATCAGCACAAGCATGGCCAGCAGCATGGTGGGAATGCCGGAATCGGTTGCCGGCGACACCGGGCGCGGCGTGCCGGCCATCCCTGTTGTCCACGACGGGGGGATGGAGGCATAGGCAATGCTGTCGGCGGCCGAGAAGGGCGCCTCGGCCTCGGTGCATATGTTGAACGGTGCGGTCAAGGTTTAGCGGTGACGGAATTCGGCGCGGATGGTGTCGATGACGTTGATTACGAAATCGCCGGCTTTCTCGAGGGTCGACACGATGTCCATGTAATAGATGCCGCTCTGGTATTCGTAGTGGCGGCCGTTGATGTTCTCCACGTTGGCGGTGCGCAGCTGGTTGCGCAGGTTGTTGATCTCGCGCTCGCGGTTGTAGGAGGCGATGATGTCGTGCTCGTCCACGTTCTCAATGTTGTTGAGCACCTTCAGCATGGAGTTAACCGATTTTTCCACGTAGCCGAACATGAGGTCGATGTTGGCGTAGATCTCTTCGTTGAAGTGTACGCCGCTCTGCTGTTTGCGCAGCAGGATCTTGCCCACGCCGAGCATCGCGTCGGCAATGCTTTCAATCTCCGAGTCGATGCTCAGCATGGCTGTGAGGCGACGCTTGGATTCGTTGGAGAGGCGGCCTTCGGCGCATCGGTTCAGGTAGTTGGCAATCTCGATTTCCATGCGGTCCGATATCTCCTCGTATTTCTCAAGCCGCGAATAGATTTTGTTGAAGTCGTCGCTTCCGGCCTTGGTGTGCACGAGGTCGCGTGCCATGGGGAGCATACGGCCCACGCGCTCGGCAAACACGTACATCTCTTTCTCGGCCTGTGATATGTTGAGCTCAGATGCCGAGAGGATACCGCCGGAGATGAATTTGAGCTGAAACTCGTCGTCGCCCGAATGCTTGGCCGGAATAAGGAATTCCACAATCTTGACGTAGACTCCGGTGAGCCATATCATGATGCTCAGGTTGATGAGGTTGAACACGGTGTGGAACATCGACAGGCCGAACGACACGCTCACCTGCATCTGCGATATGGCCGTGCGGTGGTGAAGCACCTCGTCGGTGGGAACACCGGCGGACATCACCTGATTGTACATGGCCGGGTCGGTGTTCTGGAGGTCGGTGACGTAGCGGTAGAGGCTCGTCGGGTCGCCCTGACCTATCTCTTCCGTAATCCAGGAGTTCAGCTCCACAAAGGGGAAGAACACGGCCAGGGTCCAGATGGTGCCGAAAAGGTTGAATAGCAGGTGGCCCATGGCGGTGCGCTTGGCCGCCACGTTTCCGCTCATCGACGCAAGCAGCGGGGTTATGGTGGTGCCGATGTTGGAGCCGAGCACCAGCGCGCAGGCAAGGTCGAAGGTTATCCAGCCTTTGCTGCACATTATGAGCGTTATGGCGAACATGGCCGCCGAGCTCTGGATTATCATTGTCACCACCATGCCCACAAGGCAGAAAATCAGCACGGAGCCGAATCCCATCGAGGCATAGCGCTGCAGGAAGGCGAACATTTCGGGGTTGCTCTGGAGGTCGGGCACATATTTGCTGATCATGTCAAGGCCCATAAACAAGAAAGCGAAACCGATGGTGAATTCACCCATCGATTTCGTTTTGCTTTTGGAGGAGAACAGCAGGGGCACCGCAAGGCCGATGAGAGGGAGGGCAAAGGCGGAGATGTCGACCTTGAAGCCGAACAGCGCGATGACCCATGCGGTGAAAGTGGTACCCACGTTGGCACCCATGATCACGGCCATGGACTGTGCGAGGGTCATGAGGCCGGCGTTGACGAAACTTACCACCATCACCGTCGATGCCGACGAGCTTTGGATCAGGGCTGTGATGAAGAAGCCTGTGATGGTTCCGGTGAACCGGTTGCGGGTCATGGCGCTGAGAATGTTGCGCAGGCGGTCGCCCGCGGCTTTCTGCAGCCCCTCACTCATCACCTTCATTCCGTAAAGGAAGAGGCCTACGGCTCCCAGGAGCCCGAGAAAATCCAGTATCGAATAATTCATCGTTGCTGTGTCGGTGGATTCCGCAGCCGCACCTTGCGGCAATGCGTTTCCGTTCTGTTCGCAAAATTAGGAAACTTTAACCAACTTCGCAACCCTCTATGACGATTTATTTCGGGTCGGTATTGTTAAATCCGGCCGCCGGAGCAAGACGGGGGTCATTCCCGATCGGGGTGCAGGAAGCGCAGCAGCCCGTAGATGTATCGGCGCACTCCGGGGCGGTAAAGAAGCAGACGGTCGAACCACGCCATGCGGCGTCCGATGAATTTTACCACAAGCCCTACGTAAATCATGGCGAACAGCGTGCCGATGCCCACGATGTTCCATTGCCAGCTGCCGAAGAAGCCGATGCTGGCCACGGCGGCAAGCATTACAAGGGTGGTGTCGAGGGAGATTTTCGCCTTCGGGAAGGGGATGCCCCATTTGCGGCTGATGGCGATGGGCACACCTTCGCCCGCCATTGTCACCGAGCCGCAGCGCACCTCCAGCGCTACGCCGATGCCCATGATGGTGCAGCCGGCCACCTGGGTCACAATCTGGTCGGACAGGGTGATGCATTCGAGCGGGGCGGTAAGGGCCATGTTGAGGTCGATGAGCACACCGAACACAAGGCTTATCACAAGCTGCAGGAGCTGGAGCGGCGGGAACTGACGGCCCAAAATGATTATCTGCGCCCCTACGAGCAGTACATTCAGGATGTTGGTGTACATGCCGAGCGACAGAGGTGGAACATAACCTTCGGTGCCTGCGATGGTAAAAGCCAATGGGATTGACGAGATTACGCTGCTGCCGAGATTTGAGCGGATGCACAGCGCAACGCCTAATGTGAGGATGAACAGGGAGATTAAAAGCAGGCAATGCTGCCAGAGAAAGGAAACGATTTTGTCTTTGTCAGCGATAACTAATGTATGGTTCATAATCGGCTGCAAAGTTACAAAAATTATTGCTAAATTTGCAGCAGATGTCAGGGGCGTCAGGCGCCCCGGTCACAATGTTGAGATTTATGAATAGCGTGATTTCTAAATGTGCTGCCGCGGCTGCGGCACTGACGCTTGCAGCCTCTGTGGCGGCATGCGGCGGAATGAGCAGCCGGGAGAAAGAGATGGTGGGAAAATATTACATCCCTGCTGTGAGCGATACGTCGCCCCTGCTCGAGCTGAATGAGGACAATCAGTCGGTGATGCGCGCCATCCGCCCCGGAGAACTTTCGTTCTCGGTGGCTGGCCAGTGGCATGTGGTTGGCGATTCGCTTGTGATTGTCAACGACATATCATCGATAACCATCGAAGACGGCGACCCCGGATTGGTAGGAACCGTGGCAGAGCGTGTGGCTTATCCTATCATTGCCTATGAGGAAACCACCCTCCGGATAAAGCGTCAGGGGGCCATTTACGATTACCACAGGCGCGGAAACTGACGGTTTTGGCGCCGGTGGGCGTGCATAGGTTACGGACCAGAAATTCAAGATTATAAGTGTGGTTGATTATGAAACGATTGTTTGAGGCTGCATTGGCAGCCGTTGCTATAATGATTATGCAGGCGTGTGCCACGCGCACGGCGCCAGTGTTTTCCGACCGTCTGGCCGAGGCGGATGCCGCTTTGGCCGATGGAAACTACGAGCGTGCTCAGGACATGGCCAACGAGATGCTTGAGATTGCCATGACGGCGGATTCGGATGCCGTGGGGGAAACAGAGTCGGCGCATCTCGGGCTGCTGTTCATGAAGCTTTCGGAAAAGCAGCATGAGGATGAGAATGTGGCCGATGCCACCCAGTGCATCCGCCGCGCTTTCCGTCTTTCCGGCGATTCGCTGAAAGCGTTCTTCGCGTCGCTGCCTCTGGAGGACACCCCGCGCTTCGTCCTGTTGCGGCGCATTGGGCTGTCAATCGACAACCCCGTGGAACAGATATCCGAAACCGATTCGGTGGTGGAGCTTGACAGCATACACTGATTGCAGATGGCTTCTGCCAAATATTATAATTGGTCTTATCAAGATTATAATTGGGTTTACAAAAGAATATTCTGAAATGGATTGGAAATCATCGCTCGAGGCACTGAAAGCCGACCTCCCTGCCGGTGAAGAGGGAGCCGGGGAAACTGCACCCTCCACTGCTACCGACGGTGAGGCATATGCCTCGCAGCCCAGGCTGGATGTGTTGCTCGACCGCAAGGGGCGCCGCGGAAAGGAAGCCACCATTGTGGCGGGCTTCACGTTGCCCGACGATGAGGTGACCTCCATAGCATCGCGCCTGAAGCAGAAGCTCGGCACCGGCGGCTCGGCGCGCGGAGGTGAAATCCTGATTCAGGGCGACAAGCGGGCGGCCGTGGCCGATGCCCTCCGGGCTATGGGGCTTAAATGCCGTGTAATCTGAGGCGGCAACGCGGGGCTGTCCGCGTTATTTCTGCCCTGATATGTTATTTCACTTGATAGCGCATGAAAAACTTCCGGATGTATGAGTCAAGCATCAATGAAAAGTATCTTGACGAAATCGTGTCTGTTCTCCGCAACGGCGGAATCATAATCTATCCCACCGATTCACTCTATGCTATCGGTTGCGATGCTTTGAACAACCGGGCTGTGGAGCGCGTGTGCGCCATGCGCGGCATCAATCCGGCCAAGCAGCGCCTATCGATGGTGTGTGGCTCCATATCGCAGGCAAGCGAGTTCGCCCGGATTGACAACGGCGCGTTCGCCGTGCTGCGCAAGAATCTCCCCGGACCGTTCACATTCATTCTTCCGGCCTCCAACAGGCTTGCGCGCGCCTTCAAAGGGCGCAAGGAGGTGGGCGTCAGGGTGCCGGACAATGCCATTGCCGTGCGGATTGCCAATGAACTTGGCAACCCATTGCTGAGCGCCACGGCCGATTGGCCCGATGCCGAAGCCGAGGAACTGGCACTGGCCGAGGAGGTGAAACTGCAGTTCGAGCCGCTCGGGCCGGATGCCTTTGTTGATGCCGGCGATGTGGCCGGTGAGCCGTCGGCTGTGGTCGACCTCACCGACTCCTCCTCGCCTGAAATTCTGCGTGAGGGTCCGCGTCCGCTGGCCTGATATCCGCTGCAGCGGTGCATCACGTATGGTCGTTCTTATCTCCGGTTTCCCGGATTCTGCACTTGTCAGATTTGCCTGCGGCCTGACGAGTCGTGGCTGCGGATTTGTGCAACTCAATATTTATTTGTAATTTTGCCCCGTCGCCCCCGTTTGGGGTGCCGCAAGGCGGCCGAATGGTGGAATGGTAGACACGAGGGACTTAAAATCCCTTGGCCATTACGGCTGTGTGGGTTCGAGTCCCACTTCGGCTACCGCTCAGCATGCAGACTCCCGGTTCACTCCCGGCAGTCTGCATGCTTTTTCATTGAGATTTCAGCCGGTCACTGTCTTTAAGGAGTACGTGATTGATTCCTTAGGCTACAAAGCCTTCTCGTTTGTGTGATTTTCGCTGTATTCTTCCCAAACCAGAGTGGCAAGATATTTATCACTTCTACATTGAAGATCTGCCACCCCATCCTCAATCATAGCGGAAGTGGCAGAATGATAATATGCATCGGTGGCTTCTTGTAGGGAGAGACCAAATAAATCACATATACTCAAGATGATTCTGGCATTTTTAGATGCCCTCATTGCTAATGTACTTTCTTTTGTCATAACCGTAGGCTCTCAATGTGTTTGAGGCATTTGTCCAGCATCTGTTGCGACCGGATGCAATACTGATTGTTCGGTTTCTCGTATTTTAGCAATCCAAGAGTCTCGTCCACAGATAATTCTCCTTCAAAGTAGCGGTCGAGAGTTTGGATTACACGGTCGTTTGCAATACCTCCGATTATAATATCGTAATCAGTGTCATCTTTCCCGGCTCGGCATTTTGACACAAAATCTAACCAAGCTCTATCGTAGGCGGTGAATTCAAGCACTTTCCATTCAGCGGGATTGAAAAGAAGTTCATAGGAATTGAGCCAGGCGTCCTGTTGGCGGCGTACGAATCGTTGTGCATATTTAACAGCTTGCTCATATATGGAGGTGAGATAAAAACCTTTCCCGAAATCAAGATAATAGCGAGAATGGACTGTGTCAGGCTGTTTGACAGATAGGTTCGATGAATGATATAGTTTCATTAGGACAATACTCCTTTCTCTTTCATATAGTCAGTTAAATCGTCCATCAGATATCGGGAGCCGAACGTATGCAGTACGTCGTAGGACGGCACGATATATCCGTAGAGAATACCCGACCGTTTCAACCGGTCGTACACCTCTTGCTGGCTGAGTTTCAGATGAAATGAAAGCTTGCTGATACAATATGTTACAAATTCAAGTGTCTTTTTATCCATACCATGGGATGTAATGTTGCCTACAGCGGTTTCAGTGGATGTAATGGAATTCCAAAGTTATACTTTTATTTGATGTAAACGAATTTTCAGGTCGTAAAAAATCTGAAAGTAATTCCCCACCATCAAAAATTGATCCAAGGTTATATGATTTTATTACTCGTCGTTATTATCTTTGCTGCCAAGAGCCTATGTCTCAAAATTATTCGTAACTTTATCCGCGCAACTTAATACCGCATAGCCTTATGGAACAGATGATACACAGTTCGGAGAACAAGATAATCTCTGACATCCGAAATTTGATAGAACAATCGCGCCATCAGGTAGCGGCGGCTGTCAATGCCGGCATGACCCTGATGTATTGGCACATCGGCGAGCGCATCAACCGGGAGATACTCGGAGGTGAGCGTGCAGCCTATGGCAAGCAGATTGTGGCAACTGTTTCGCAACAGCTGACAGAGGAATACGGAGGAAGTCAATTCTCTGTCAAAAATCTTAACAGGATGCGCCTGTTTGCCGAAAGATTTCCCGATTTATCAATTTGGACACCACTGGTGTCCAAATTGTCGTGGTCTCATTTTCTGCAAGTTATCTCAATTGATGATAATCTGAAGCGACAGTTCTATCTTACAATGGCAGCCGATCAGCGATGGTCGAAACGTACTCTGAAGGCCAAGATTGACGGAATGCTTTATGAGCGGACTGCCATTGCGAAGCAGCCTGATGAGGTTATCCTGCATGACCTCGAACTGCTGCGCGATGAGCGGGAGATGTCGGCCGACCTTGCATTTCATGACCCCTACTTCCTTGATTTCCTGGGCCTCGAAGGTGAATATTCTGAAAAAGATCTTGAATCGGCTATCGTTGGCGAGCTGCAGAAATTCATAACCGAGATGGGCAACGATTTTGCATTCATGGCACGCCAGAAGCGCATTACAGTGGATAATGAGGATTATTATATCGACCTGCTGTTTTTCAACAGGCGCTTGCGCTGCATGGTGGCTATCGACTTGAAATTAACGGACTTCAAAGCGGCCTACAAGGGGCAGATGGAACTTTATCTGCGCTGGCTTGAAAAGCACGAAATGCTTGAGGACGAGAACAAACCTATCGGACTGGTTCTCTGCACCGGCAAGAACGAGGAACACGTCGAGCTGATGCATCTCCACGAAAGTAATATCAGGGTAGCGGAGTATCTGATGAAACTGCCCGACAAGAAGCTGTTGGAGCAGAAACTCCAGAAGGCTGTCGAGATTGCCAAAGAAAAGATTTTGTACGCTCGCCTGCAGAGCCCATCACAATCCTGTGGAGAGTGACGTGGGTAATTCCTCCCTCGCAGGGCAAACCATGGCCATATATGGCCGACTTTCGATGCAATATAGGGGTATCCCGAGATTGATGCCATTAATCGCGAACTTGTAAAACGTAACAGTATGACACACCAATTAAATCCAGCAAAGCGGCAGATGGAGTTAACTCCGGATCTTATTTCAAATGTCCGCAATTGCATTGTTGTTATTCGGGATATCCCGGTCATCACTGATGCGGATATTGCTTCACTATATGGAGTCGAGACCAAAAGGGTGAATGAAGCAGTACGCAATAATCCTGCCAAATTCCCAGACGATTACATGTTTACACTTTCCTCTGACGAGGTAAAAGTTTTGCGGTCGAAATTTTCGTCCACAAAAGTATCTTCCAAAAGCCGGTCGCTGCCCAAAGCCTTTACGGAGAAGGGACTATATATGTTGGCAACAATTCTGAAAAGCAAAATGGCATTGGATGTCACTTTCGCCATAATTGAGGCCTTCACCAAAGTAAGGAACCTCAAACAGGAGTTAATTGAACTGCATCGCGAAACCGACCGGATAAAACAGACCTCAAAAATGCAGCATTTCGGAAAAGTCCTGTCAGAAATCGTGATGCCAGATTTGCAGACTCAGGAAACCGAATCCATTCTTGAACAGAATTTCATTATCGGTAAGATCAAACACACCGTTAAACGGGTCAAAAAATCCAGCCCAGACAACGATACCGATTGAAAGAGCTTGCAGGCACGCCAAAAGAACTGTTTTATACACTTTGCTCCTTCTGTTCCGGTTTTCATTACATTTTCATTATCTCAGCCTCCAATGGTCTAAGTCTCAAAATTATTCGTAACTTTACCCGCGCAGCGCAACCACTGACCTGGAATTGCCCCCTCAAATGAGAAACAGCATGGAAACGCCTATACTATACATTATTGCAGGATGCAATGGCGCCGGGAAGACCACTGCCTCAATGAGCGTTTTGCCGGACGTGCTTGATTGCAGGGAGTTTGTCAATGCCGATGAAATTGCAAAAGGATTATCCCCTTTCAAGCCTGAGGAGGTGGCAGTGTAAGCCGGACGGCTGATGCTTCAGCGCATTGATTATCTGCTTTCAAGGCATGTGACTTTTGCCATAGAGACAACACTCGCCACAAAGAGTTACAAGAATCTTGTGGAGAGAGCTAAAGCATCAGGTTATATGGTGATTCTGCTGTTCTTCTGGCTTTCATCGCCAGAGATGGCCGAAATGCGCGTTGCCCAGCGTGTGGCGTCCGGAGGGCACAATATCCCCATAGATATTATACACCGGCGCTATTGGGCCGGATTGCGAAATCTGTTTGACATATTTGTGCCGATAGTCGACCGTTGGTCTCTTTACGATAATACCAAGGAACTATCGCCTATAGTTGAACGTAATAATATTGTTAACGCTCCTCTTTTTACTAAAATTTACGCTTCATGTCAGAACAAGAAGAAATAAAATTATTTGAGCGTATCCGCGAAAATATTCAACAGACGCAGATAAACCTCTTTGAGCGCAAAGCCAAACTCGGCGAGAGCATTGTGATCGCTGACGAAAACGGGCAACCCGTAACGGTCAAGGCCGAAGATTTTCTCAAACGCGACTGCAAATAAATTCCGTTCCGTCGTTGCATCTCCGCCGCCAGAGATCTACGTCCCAAAATTATTTGTAACTTTACCTTCACGGCGTAATCCAGTTCCGGCTCGCTATCGAAGACAACAAGTGATATGAGCAACGAAACATTCAAAAAGTCCATTCGATTTTTCAATGACCGCGAAGTTCGTGCCGTGTGGGACGATGAGCGCAATTGCTGGTGGTTCTCGGCCACCGATATTGTCCGCGCCATCAACGACGAACCTGAATATGTAAAGGCTGCTAATTATTGGCGTTGGCTCAAACGCAAATTGTCTCAATCAGGAATCCAGTTCGTGAGTGGCACTCACAAGCTGAAAATTGTCGCTGCCGACGGCAAAAAATACAATAGCGATGCCCTATTGGCAGAAGATATTTTAATTTTAGCCAAGCATTACCCCAACAACCGTGCTGCAGCGTTTCTTGACTGGTTCACTTATAGCGACAACACCCTCGATGGGCAAAGCCGTAAAAAAGCCTATCAGCTCTACGAGAGCGGTTTGTTACGTAGGCTGGAACCTGGTAGCCTAAAATGCCTCCAACAAATTCATGCCTACATATTTGGCGGTCTTTATGATTTTGCCGGGCAAATTCGCACAAAGAACATATCGAAAGGAGGCTTTACATTTGCCAACTGCCTCCATTTCCCCGGTACGCTCCAAGTGATTGAGCGTATGCCTGAAACGTCCTTTGACGAAATCATGGATAAATACGTTGAAATGAACGTAGCACATCCTTTTATGGAAGGCAATGGACGAAGCACACGCATTTGGCTTGACCTCATGCTCAAGCGCTCTCTGAAACTCTGTGTGGACTGGAGTCAGATTGATAAGAACGAATACCTCGCTGCAATGCGCCAAAGCGTCAGCGACAGTTCGCATATAAAACAACTGGTACAGCCTGCTCTCACCACCAAAATCGATGACCGCGACATGTTCATGAAAGGCATCGACTATTCCTATTACTACGAGCAAAACGACTGATAACATCTCTTGCAGGAAACAGCAGAGCTTTTTGTAATTATAACACCCGCCACGTTCTCCTTTCTAATGCCACTGCCAAACGGACAGAATCTATCTGCGGGGTTTACCGGGAAATTAACTTAAATTTTTGCGGGAAAGGGGGCGGGGATGGTGAGGTTTCGGGAAAAATGTGTATTTTTGCGTTAGCCAATGTTCCGGGGTGCGTTCCACTGACCGGCGCACGCGGGCACTGGCTTGCCGTCATTGCCTATGAATTGGTTCTCACGACTTATGGTGAAAGCGCTGCAGGCGCCCATATGGTTCTACCGTGGGGCCATTTCGCCCATGTTTCCGGCTTCATGCCGGTTCACCCCAACGTGCTCGGCCTATGCTCTGGAGGCATTGAGGGTGCACGGTCCGCTGCGTGGCCTGTGGCTCACCTTCAGGCGTCTGATGCGGTGCCATCCATGGGGAGGGTCCGGCTACGATCCTGTGCCGCCACGTGCCAACAAAACCGGCTCCGGCAGCGTTGAATAAATTAAGTAGATATTTCCACTCAATCCCGCGTTTAACCTTGGAAAAACATCCTGAAAACTCTCCCGAATACGTCGGCCTAGCTGTGAATGCCGGCGTGAAACAGCCCCCTGTTGTCAATCCCTACCTCAAGCCCCGCCGCCGTCAGCAGTTGCCGTCGGCCCCGGATCTGGTGGAGGGGATTCTGAAGGGCGATGTGATGCGTCTGGCCCGTGCCGTCACTCTGGTTGAAAGCGTGGCTCCGGCGCATCAGGCAATCGCGCAGGAAGTGATTGAAAAGTGTCTGCCGCATTCGGGCCGCAGTCGTCGCATCGGCATCACCGGTGTGCCGGGCGCGGGCAAGTCCACATCCATCGATGTGTTCGGCCTTCATGTGCTGCGCAACGGCGGCAAGCTGGCCGTGCTGGCCATCGACCCCTCGTCGGAGCGTACCAAAGGGAGCATTCTGGGCGACAAGACCCGCATGGAAAAGCTGTCGCAACACGAGTCGGCGTTCATACGCCCTTCGCCTTCGGGCGGTTCGCTGGGAGGTGTGGCGCGCAAGACCCGCGAGACCATCGTGCTCTGCGAGGCTGCCGGCTACAACAACATCTTCGTGGAGACCGTGGGCGTGGGCCAGAGCGAGACGGCCGTGCATTCGATGGTCGACTTTTTCCTGCTCATTCAGCTTGCCGGCACCGGCGACGAGCTGCAGGGCATAAAGCGCGGCATCATGGAGATGGCCGACGGGATTGTGATCAACAAGGCCGACGGCGACAACATTAAGCGCGCGCAGCTGGCTCAGGCTCAGTTCCGTGCCGCACTCCATCTTTTCCCCACGCCGCCGAGCGGTTGGACTCCCGAGGTGCTCACCTATTCGGGATACTTCGAGCTGGGCATCGCCGAGGTGTGGGACATGATTGACCGTTATTTCGAATTCGTGGACAAGAACGGCTACTTCGAGGAGCGCCGCCGCCAGCAGTCGCGCTACTGGATGTACGAGACCATCGATTCCGAGCTGCGCCGCCGCTTCTACGACGACCCCGAACGCGCGCGCCGTATTGCCGAGGCCGAGCGTCTGGTGCTCTCCAACCGTCTGTCGCCTTTCGCCGCCGCCAACAATCTGCTTTCTTTCTGAATATATAAAACAAACACATATAATGGCTAAGAAAACATCCACCACGGCTGCTGCGAAAACGCCGCAGCCACGCGCCGCCCGAAAGGCCAAGGCGCTTGCTATCTATAAAAACGACCCCTGGCTCGAACCCTATGCCGCCGCCATCGACGGGCGCCATGAGGACGTGCTGCGCAAGGAGGCGGAGCTGACCACGCACTGCAACTCGCTCAAGGACTTCGCCAACGCGCACCAGTATTTCGGGCTGCACCGTGTGGGCGACTGGTGGGTGTTCCGCGAATGGGCGCCCAATGCCACCGAAATTTATCTCGTCGGCGATTTCTCCGACTGGAAGGAGTTGCCCGAATTCAAGCTCAATCCCGCCAAGAACGGCGTGTGGGAACTGCATGTGCCGTTCGACCGCATCCGCCACGGCAACCTCTACAAGATGAGTGTGCACTGGCCCGGCGGCGAGGGGCTGCGCATCCCGGCCTATGCCACCCGCGTGGTGCAGGACGAGCAGACCCACATCTTCTCGGCGCAGGTGTGGGAGCCGACGCCGTTCCGCTGGACGGTAGAGAAGTTCATTCCAGACACCAAGCCCCTGATGATCTACGAATGCCACATAGGCATGGCGCAGCAGAAGGAGGGAGTGGGCTCGTATCTGGAGTTCCGCGACAAGATTCTGCCCCGCATCGCTGCGGACGGCTACAACGCCATTCAGATCATGGCCATCCAGGAGCATCCCTACTACGGGTCGTTCGGCTATCATGTGAGCAATTTCTATGCCGCATCGAGCCGTTTCGGCACGCCCGAGGAGCTCAAGAGCCTGATCGACCGCGCCCATGAGCTCGGCATCGCCGTGATTATGGACATTGTGCACTCGCATGCCGTGAAAAATGAAAATGAGGGTCTGGGACGCCTCGACGGCTCCTACGACCTCTATTTCTACGGCGACCATCGCCGCGAGCATCCGGCCTGGGACTCGCTCTGCTTCGACTACGGCAAGAACGAGGTGCTGCATTTCCTGCTGTCAAACTGCAAATACTGGCTTGAGGAATACCATTTCGACGGTTTCCGTTTCGACGGTGTGACCTCCATGCTCTATTACGACCATGGCCTTGGCAAGGCGTTCGGCAGCTATGCCGACTACTACGACGGCAACCAGGACACCAACGCCATAGTCTACCTCACTCTGGCCAACATGCTTATCCACGATGTCAATTCGCATGCCATCACCATCGCCGAGGAGATGAGCGGCATGCCCGGGCTGGCCATCAAGTTCAAGGACGGAGGCATCGGGTTCAACTACCGCATGGCCATGGGCATCCCCGACTACTGGATCAAGACCCTCAAGGAGCGCAAGGACGAGGACTGGCACCCCACATCCATATTCTGGGAGCTTACCAACCGCCGCAGCGACGAAAAGACCATAAGCTACGTGGAGAGCCACGACCAGGCCCTTGTGGGCGACAAGACGGTGATTTTCCGCCTCATTGACAAGGAGATGTACTGGCACATGATGGTGGGCGACACCAATCCCATGGTGACCCGCGGCATCGCGCTCCACAAGATGATACGCCTCGTAACCGCCTCCACCATCAACGGCGGCTACCTCAACTTCATGGGCAACGAGTTCGGCCATCCCGAGTGGATCGACTTCCCGCGCGAGGGCAACGGCTGGAGCTATAAGTACGCCCGCCGCCAGTGGGATCTGGTGGACCGCGAGGACCTGCAGTACAAATTCCTCAACGCGTTCGACAACGCCATGGTCGAACTGATTTCGGGCGTCTATAACTTCCAGTCGCTCGGCATCGAGAAACTCTGGGAGAAGGACGACGACCAGGTGCTGGCCTTCCGCCGCGGCAATCTGGTGTTCGTGTTCAATTTCTCGCCCGTTCATTCGTTCAGCGACTACGGCATTCTGGCTCCCGCCGGAAAGTACAAGGTGGTGCTGTCGTCCGACGCACCCCAGTTCGGCGGCTTCGGCAATATCGACGAATCCGTTGAGCATCTCACCCAGTTTGATCCCCTCTACCAGCCCATAGGCAAGGAGTGGCTGAAACTTTACATGCCCGCACGTTCGGCGCAGGTGCTCCGCCTGTCGCGTCCGCGCACCAACCGCAGCAAGGAATGACGGAGGCCGACCTCAAGGCCCTGCTCGATTCAGAGGCCGCCCGCATCAACTCGCCGGAGTTCATCGCCGATGACCCGGTGCAGTTTCCGCGCATGTTCTCCCGCCTTCAGGACGTGGAGATAGCGGCGCTGCTGGCGGCCTCCATAGCATGGGGCAACCGCAAGATGATATGTCGCAACGGCATGAAGATGATGCAGCTCATGGACTTCGAGCCATACCGCTACCTGATGGACGAAGGCTATGAGGACCTGCCCGACATGAACATACACCGCACGTTTTTCGCGCGCGATTTCCGCCACTACATGCGTGGCCTGCGGCGCATATATGCCGCCCACGGATCGCTGGCCGATTTCGCCCTCGCCCGCCACATCGCCGACGACGAGGCCCCGGCATGGCGCCTGGTGGAGCATATGAACGCCGAGCTGGCCGAGGCCAACGGCGGCGAGTGCAATTCGCGCTGCCTGCCGCAGAATCTGGCCACAACGGCCCTGAAGCGCGTAAACATGGCTCTGAGGTGGCTCGTGCGCACCGACGGCATTGTCGACATGGGCCTGTGGAGCCACGTGCTCCGGCCCTCGCAGCTCTACATCCCGCTCGACGTGCATGTAAACGATACTGCCCGTCAGCTCGGACTGCTCACACGCAAGGCGGCCGACCGTAAGGCCGTGGTTGAACTTACCGGTAATCTCAGGCGTTTCAACAGCGAGGATCCCGTGCTCTACGATTATGCCCTCTTCGGCATCGGCATGAACCTCTGACCGGAATGCTGCGGCTCAAGTTGCCGCGCACATCCGCAAAGCTTTGTGATTTTCTGCTGACTAAAACGCTTATTATGACACTGTTTGAAATCTTCGGCTATCTGGCCGCCATCTGCATGGTGCTGGGCTACATGCCGCAGGCCATCTATACCATCCGCACCCGCGACACCGACGCCATTGCCCTTCCCACATTTCTGCTTATGGGTCTGGGCAGCATCTTCTTCATCGTGCAGGGATGTTTCAGTAACCCCGTCAACTGGCCGCTGATCATCACCAACTCCATCACGGCAGTATCGTCGGCCATCGTGTTCGGCATCAAGATTCATAACGACTACTTCGGCGGCCGCCGGAAAACCCACGCCTGATTCACGTGCCCAAGGCACGTGCCTGCAAGTGGATGTATTTTACTTCTGTTTAAAAGAAACGAATGCGGGTTGTGAGATTGTAAAAAAAACATTAACTTTGCCACAGCAAAAGCGGCCGCGCCAAAGGCGCAGCACGCCTTGTCTATCAGCCCGGATGGCGGAATCGGTAGACGCGACGGTCTCAAACACCGTTGGAGCAATCCATCCCGGTTCGATCCCGGGTCCGGGTACCAAGCCGTGGAAAAGAGCAATCTTCCCCACGGTTTTCTTTTTTTTACCGCCCCGCAACTCATTGGTCTGCTCGTAGATAAGCTCAAACGCTTTGTTGTAGGAATTGGTTCTATATTTGCTTAAATCAAGTATTATCACTAATTTGCCATATGAAGAAAAAGCTAACAATAGAATCATTAATCGCAGAGGCAGAACATTTTTGTTCGCTCAATTCTGGCGTATATAAAAGCGAGCTCTTTGGGGTTACTGATGGAAAGGCTGTCGGTACGTTTGTTGAACATCTTTTTAAGCAATATCTTGAAGAACTTTACGAAATGAAAGTTGGCAATTCTGCCAATGGATTGGATTTACCATCTGTAAATACTGATATTAAGGTCACATCAATAAAACAACCGCAGTCGAGTTGCCCTTTTAAGGATAGTAAACAAAAGATATTTGGATTAGGCTACAACCTTCTCGTCTTTGTCTATAGAAAATATGATGACCCAAAGAAAAAGAAGGGAATGTTGGATTTTGTTTCATGTAATTTTATTGATAAATGCCGAACAGCGGATTTCCAAACTACCACAGGTTTGCATAAAATCATATCGAACCAGGGCAATCAGGATGATATTTTTGCATTCTTGTTGGAGCATCACATACCAAGCGATGAAGTGACCTTATATAACATGGCAGGCGACATTCTGAAAAATCCTCCTCAAATTGGGTACTTGACAATATCAAATGCTCTTCAGTGGCGACTTCAATATGGAAGAATTGTGTCTATGACGGATAATGTGGACGGCATTGTGCAGATAATCAAGCTTTCAAAATGAGAAATTTGATTAACCTGATTCGCAAGACAGATTACACTGAAGCCAATTTCATAATTAGATCGCTTAGTGGAATCGTTGACTACTTCTCTTCAGAGCAGGAGAAAGTTGATTTCATTGCCATTCATGCAATCGGCACATCCGTTGTATGCGAAGACAGGGTATCTTATGGTGATTGGCAAACACCAGTGTCATTGTCCGAAAAAATTTGTGATATTCATTTATCAAAGTTTGGCAGCCCAGATATAGTAATAGAACCTACTTGCGGACTTGGGTCTTTTGTATTATCTGCATTGGAAAACTTTCCGAACATTAAAGAATTCTATGCTATAGAGATTAATAGTCAATACACATCGGAATTAAAGCTGAAAATACTGTTGGATGCTTTAAATTCACCTTCCCAGAACCATCCTGATATTTATATCTATAATACGGATTTTTTTGAGTTTGATTTTATGCCCATAATTGAGAAAGGTAGACGAATGGGATGGAATATGGCTGTTATTGGTAATCCGCCATGGGTTACGAACAGCGCTCAAGGGAAAAACAATTCTAAGAACATTCCGTTAAAGAGCAATATTTTCAAATTAAAAGGTATTGATGCCATAACGGGTAAAAGTAATTTTGACATAAGCGAGTATATTACGCTAAAATTATTACGTTTATCAGAAATGAATAATGGAGGTATCTCCTTTCTTCTAAAAAATTCTGTTATTCGAAACATCTTAATTAAACAGCACACCGAGAGATTACACCTCGGAAATATTGAACAAAAATTGATTGATGCATCTAACGAGTTCGATGTTTCAGTAGATGCATCATGTTTTTTTGCTCAATTTGGATGTTCACCGTCTGTTATTTGTAACGTCTCGGATTTTTATTCAAACACATATATACAGCAATATGGGTGGATAAATGACTCTTTCGTTTCTGACACAAAATCATATAACGCTGTTTCAAAATATGATGGGAAATCTTCATATATATGGCGTTCAGGTATTAAACATGATTGCGCCTCTATCTTAGAACTAACTCTTTCGGAGGGTATATACAAAAATGGGTTAGGAGAAACAGTACAAATTGAGGAAGATTTGATTTACCCATTGCTAAAAAGTTCTGATATAAATAACTATCAGGGAAATCAATTTAGAAAATTCATAATCGTGCCCCAACGAAGAATAGGGGATGGCACATCGAATTTGAAATTTTCACATCCCCTCGCATTTTCATATTTATCTAAATATGAAAATGTATTTTCAAATAGGAAAAGCAGTATATATAAAGGGAAAGATAAGTTTAGTATTTTTGGGATAGGAGATTATTCATTCAAACCCTATAAAATTGTCGTTTCCTCATTATATAAGTCCATTAGGTTTATTATAGTTTCACAGTTTAATGGAAAACCAATCATGGTGGATGACACATGCTATCAGCTTGACTTTGATAGTTTAGAAGAAGCAAAATGTATCTTAGACGTCCTTCAAAGTAATGAAATATGTTCTTTGTTGCAATCATTGGTTTTCAAAGATGCAAAAAGAGTTGTAACAAAAAGTCTTCTTATGAGGCTTGATTTAACACAACTATGTATAGATAAAGGGACTACAATCGCTTCACAACGTTTTAACAACGGTGTCGGCCAACAATTATCTCTTTTTGATTAACGTGTTATCGGTTTACCTGGCTCGGGTATCAAATGACGCATTTCCCACAACCTATCCAAGTCGGCTAAGATTGGTTCTAATACGGCACGGTTGAGGATACCTCAAAACCCCCATGGCACACTGAGCTATGGGAGTTTTTTTGTTTTGCAGTGAGATACCAAAGACAAGAATGTATTTGGTAAAATAACGTTCCACCCTACAATGGGTGGACTATTGTTGAGGATGATGGGCTGCGCAGGATATGGAGGTGAGGTGATAAATTCTGATTTTTATGGAAAACGCAGTAAATTATGCCTTGACTTTTATGGGAAACGCAGTAAAATTGGGCTTAAAATCTATGGAAAACGCAGTAAATTTGAGCGGAGAAACATAAAAAAGCACCGGGGCGATGGGCCTCGGTGCTTTTTTGTGGGGATGTGGTGCTGCGCAGAGGAGATGGTCCGCAGGGGGATGGGGTGCCGCTGCGCAGCGGCGGGGGTTAGCGTTTCAGGACTTTGAGGGTGGCGCCGGAGGCGGTGCGGAGCACGTAGATGCCGGGTGCCAGACCTTCAAGCGCTTCTGCGGCCTCGATTCCGGTGCGGAGCGTGATGCCGTCAATTGAGAATACATCAACGATGGCCTCGCTGTCGATGGCCACAACCTGCAGGCCGCTCTGGATGTCGTCGATCGACGGCTCTGCGAAGAAGAGATAGCCGGGTGCGGAATCGGTGGCTTTATCCAGTGGGATGTAGGCGTGGTTAACGGCTATCTCCTGCGGAGTTTCAATACTGCCAAACACTTCTTTGTTGCGGTTGTCGTAGGTGAGCACAAAGTCTCGTGATTCCGCTTGTACGCCGCTGGTCAGTACGCCTTTCAGCAATCCGTTTTCAAGGGTTGCCCCGGTTCCGTCGGCGGCTTTGCCTTTGAATGTGAGGGTGCGGGGCGCATCGGCAGTGTCGTCCTCGGCGGCAGTGGCTTCAGAGGTGATTTTGCCGAAGAGCAGATATGGAGTGTAGGCCTTCATCATTTCCACTTGGGTGAGGTTAATCAGTTGGTATTCTACCTCCATCGTACCGCCTTTGGGCAGATAAGAGCCATCATCGCCCAAACCGGTTATCTCATAGGCTATGAGACCCTGGGTCACAGGTTCGTCTGCATCAAACGGCAGGATGATGGTGCCGTAGAGCGCCGTCTCCATTGTCCATTCCACAGTGGTTTCGGGTTCGTCGAAGTAGACGTCCGATACAAAGGCATCGTGGCCTTCACCATCGGTGAATTTGGTGTTGCGGGAGATGTAGGCGTGGTAGGGCTCTACTTTGTATTGACCGTCGGAATTGTCGTGGAGAATGAATCCGAGGTTGCCGTCGTTCATCATCAGGTGACGGTCGCCCTCGGTCGGCTCGGCGGCCACGAGCGAGCCGGTGAGGAATCCGCTTACGTAGGAGTCCTGTGTATGGGTAGTGATTCCCGAGAAGGTGTACACTCCGTTCTCGTCGGCTGCGGCCGCGGCGCGTCGTTGCGGTGCCCCTTCAGGCTTGGTAGTTGCGGCCTTGCGGGTCACGATGTAGGGGGTGTTGGCCAGAATTTTGTCTCTTTTTGCGAGTTCGGCAATCTGGTAGTATGTCTCGTCGCCGAGGGCGTCGGATGGTTTTGATTTTACAAGCGAGTGTATTTCCAGATCCTCCGGCACATTGGCGTCGAATGGGAGGATGATGGTGCCGATGCCTTCTTCCGGATATTCCATCGCCCATTTGATGTCCATTCTGCGGCCGATGAGCTGCAGGCGGAAGTTGTCTGCTTTGAACCAGGGGCCTTTGGCGATCGGATTGAGTTCGGGATCAAAATCACCGTAGGCCGACGGATACAGGCCGATGGTGATTGATGCACCGTCAGTGCCGGCCTCATCGGCTGTCACCTCGAACTCAACACTGATTTCCTCGAAGTGGGTGTTGTCCTTTGTTATGGTCAGCATCTCGCCGGGATGGTCGTTGACTGCCAGATGGAAGCGGTTGCCAGGGTCAGAGGCCACCTTGGCCGTGAGGCGGTAGATACCTGCCGGGACAGTGCTGATTGTCTGGGTTACAGGTGTGGATTTGTCCGATTGCCATGAGTTGAACAGATATTCGCCGTCCAGTTCTGAGGCATCCACAACATAGGCACCTGTGTTCGTGGTAACCTGGGTGTCGGAGGCGGGTTCCATAGTGGTGTTCCAGAATGAGAGGTTGCCAAGCTCGAAGCTTTGGTTACCAATTGCGCCAGTCATGTCGGCACCGGTCTCGGTCTGCGAGAACACAACGGCGCGGAAGCGGGCATACAGGTCGTTGATTTCAGCCACGCCGTTGCTGCCGTTCATGGGGTCGTCCTCTTCGGTGATGTTGTCGTGGCTCGGGCCGTTGATATGTCGGTCGTAGAGGTCCTGATAGTCGCTCGGATCCCATTGCACGCGGTATTTGTCGGGAAGGTCGGCTGCAAGGACATTCAGGCGGTTGATGGCGCGCTGCAGGCGGTCGTAGAAGAAGCATACCTTGGTGTCGCCGTGGCGTGTGAGGCGCACATTGTCCACCTTGTACCAGCAGCCGCCGGTTTCGTTGTATGTGCCGTCGGAGTTGCCGCCCACAATGGTGATGGTGACTTCTTGTGTGCCGTCGGCCACATCGAATTCGAACGCCTTGTCCTCGCCGATACCTTTTGCACGTTCAATCTTCTTGGCTTCCGAACGCTGGCCGTTTACTTCAAAGAACACATAGTTGTCCTGGTCGCCTCCGATGGTGGCGATAACTCGGTAGTGGCCGGCAGGGAGGCCGGAGATGGTCTGCGAGATGGGAGCGCCGCTACCGTTGTCCCAAGTGTTGAAGAGATAGGTTCCCACGCTACCCTGCATGGTGTAGGTTTCGTTCGCGCATTCTTTTGCACCGGTATCACCAACTGCCTGTGTGTCCCATCCAAGAGTGGTGCCGAACTCGAAGCTCGGATTGATGAGGGCATTGGTGTAGCTGACGCCTTCGGTCTGCGGCTGCTTGTAGACCTGCTCACGGAGCAGCCCATAGATTTCGTAGAACTCCTTGGTGCCGTCGCCTTCGAGCGAAAGATTATCGATAATCTGCTGATATTTCGAGAGTTCCCAGTTGTCGTTGTAGGGCGAGCCCATGGCGTTCACGCGCTCTGTAGCGTCGCGAATGGCAAGCTCAATCAGTTCGTAGCCGGCCACGGAGGATGCATCTGAAACACGTGAGAGAATGAACTGGTCGGCTTTGAACGGTCCGTCGCAGCGCACGCCAACAGTGGCTGTTCCCTTGTTGATAATGAATTTCAGTTCTTTCTCAATCCATTCGCCGTCGCCTTCGGCGGGAGTGGATTCTTTTGCATCTGCCACGAGGATTGCTCCGGGCGACACTTTTGCTTTAAGTGAGTAAACACCCGTGGGCATTGTTACCTGTATGGTCTGTGTTAATCTGCCTGCCTGAGTGCTTATGTAATATGTCTCGTCGTCGGTGGCCGGCTCATATGTCTTGACATCATCGGCTGTGGCATTCGAGGCTACCCATTCAGTGAGGCTGCCCATCTCAAACGAGTTGTTCAGCAGTGCGTAGCGCATATCCACCGGCATTTCGCCTGTCTGCTTGCGGGCAGCGTTGGCGAGCTGCAAGTAGGTCATGTGAACCTCCTCATCGCCGTTACCCATGATATTATGCTCATTATACCGTTCCTCTACCACCGAGTTGTCGTAGGTGGTATAGTCGGATTCGGTTGCTTTTTTCTGTGCGTCATCAATAGCCTTCTTGACTTTATCTCTGGCTGCTTTTGTTGCAGCTGTCGGGCCGAGATAAATCAGTTCAAAATTATCGAGATATACAGAATAGTCACTTCCATGATGCGGGCAATGAATGTTAATGGTCAGATTTCCCGAAGCTTCAATCTGTGCACTTTGTTTATATGCAGCATTTGAGTTGATTGTCTTTGCCATGGTGTCGTTTCCTGGGTCGGATCCACTGGCCTGTGAACATAAGGTTTGTGCTGACTTATCTCCTGATGTGAGGTTGATTTCAACATCATAAATACTGAAGCTCGCAAGATTGCACCGTACTTCATATAATCCTGCTGGAAGGTCAGAGATTGTTTGAGTTAAATCCCAGTTAGAATCACCGGTCCACTTGCTGTTCTTGTATACCTTGTATAACTGATTACAGTTGTATGTGCCATCCCATATGCCAACTCTTTCTTTAGTTGCCTTATTCCCTACTGTAGGCCAACTCCATCCTTCATCTGAATTAGGCGAGATGCGGGGATTGACAATGCGGGTCGAAATGTTGTAAGGTGTGGGATTGGCATCTGTCCAACCATTATTGGCTTCCGACATCTCATTTTTTAAATCTGCCCATGTCAGAAGTTCCCATTGCATTGATGTGTCGGAAGGGTCGAGAGTGGCAAGTGTGGTCTCTTTATGGCCGCTGCCATCATCATCTTTAAATTTGACGGCTCGCCCGTCAGAACTTAAAATGTGGTAGTATTTGGTCTTATCTATCTGCGAGAATGTAAAAGCAGCTTTATTGTCAGTGCCTTTATCGAACCATTCAAAGCCGCTGTCAATATATCCTAAAATGGATTTTGGATAAAATGCACCGTTGCCGGCATCCTCCATTTCGAATTCAACTCCGTAGTCAAACGCCTGGCCTCTACTTCTATATGGTCCGTCAAAATTGATGTATTCGCCCGTTGCGCGGTTGCGGATTACATATTTTTGTCCAGCGGCGGCGCCAGCTTTTGTGCTTTCTATTGTGAATTTGATTACGATGGGGAAGTGGTCGGAGATTTCCGAGCCGTCGGGATATGTAAAATCCATGTCCTGCAGATAGCCGTGGGCTGTGAGCTGCGCGTCGGCATCCTTATTGTTGATGTAGAAAATCTTGTCAACAACTTCTCCTTTCTGATGGCCGTATTTGTCCACCATAATAGATGAAGAACCAAGGGTGGGATATCTGCCATCCCACATGTAGTCAACCCATGGGTCGTGGATTTCGAAACGTGGGTCGGCGTTGATGTTGTTGATCAGCAGCCCTTCAAGGTCGTCGCGAGTGTAGCGGCAGTTGGTGTCGCCCATGATTATGATGGGGCGCTTGTTGTCGGTTGCCTTGATGGCTTCCACAAGCTGCTTAATCTGCACGGCGCGGGCCGCGTTGTCGCGCTCCGTGGTTTCTGCATCCATGTGAAGCAGATACACGTCGATGTCCAGACCGGGGCCGAGCGACACGGTGTAATAACGGTAACCTTTGTCAATGAGCATGTCGGCGCCGTTCTTGGTAACGCCGTTGCGCATCTTCCAGCCAACCATCTTTTCATTGCTGACTGAAACAGAGTTCTTGTATAGGATGTTAAGACCGTCGGTGTCAAACGATTTCTTTACAGTGTCTTCGCTGACACTCAGACCGCTGAGGTTTATGTACTGCAATGCCTGAATGCCATTCAGTGATGTCGGGATGGCATCGCGGAATGTTCCGGTGCTGTAAAGATCCTTGATTTTCGAGAGAAATTCTTCGTTGAAGTTGAACGCCTCTGAAATTCCAAAGAAATCCCATCCTTTCTGAGCCACAAGTTCGCTCATTTTTGCCGTTCCGGCAGCCTGCGGGCCCTCCGGATTCAGTTTGACTTCAGTGATTCCAGTGACATCAACTCTTGGCGGCAAGCCGTCGATATTGAGGCATGCCACCTTGAATGTCTTTGAGTTCTGCGCCATGATGGGGAGGGCACAGAGAAGACATAGCAATAAAATTACTTTTTTCATGGAGTGGTAAGATAAATGTAGATAATAGTCTGTTGGTTAAGCGGTTCATGGGTGCTGCATATTCGCTGCGGCGCAGATGAAACGTCAAATCTCTTGGCAAGAGATTTTAAGGTAATGCAAAATTAGCGTTTTTTTCTCAAAATTAGCATTTTGTGCTTATGCTTTTTTGAAAAAAATAATGCATCCAATGCTGCGTGGAGAATTGTCGGTTGATGCTTGCGGGTAATACCCTGTGTAATAGCGGTGTAGACGACATTCCTCTCTCTTGCCAAGAGAACAGCACACCTCCACGCGCCGTGAGTAAGGACGCGGATGTACTATGATTCTATCCGGGGGCTTTCACAGCTGCTACCTCTTCGAGGGGCAGCCTGTTTGTGGCTCTGTACCCCATGATGCGCTTCGCTCTCAGGGGGTTAACCACAGCCCATCGCCTCCGGCGATACAGTGGGGGGTGCTTGCCGACTTACGGGGAAATCGGGATGGCATCCATTTGTAGGGTCGCGACCTGTCGCGACTGCCTGGTGGTGGATTGGTCCGCGCTCACTGATTGGAGTCTGCAGGGTAATGACTTGAAATTTACGGGGTTGCAGTCGCGACAGGTCGCGACCCTACAGCCAATCCGCTGGCCTTACTGAGCCTTGTAGAACGCGCGGATGCTATCGCCGGAGACGATGGGCTGTGGTTAATCCCATGAAAGCGAAGCGCATCATGGGGTGTGTTTGTAATAAACTTATTACTAACAAACTTATTCCTAATAAGCTTATTACATTGGTTAAATATGTGATAATCAAATATATCATCGAAGCCTTGTTATTGACACATGGATTACATCCGTAACTGTTCAAAATCTTGGCGGTTTAGGGATTTTGCGTAAATTTGTTTTGAAAAAAGTTTACGGCCATGTCTCACGTGCCAAAGGTACGTCCCTACACATGAGAGGAGGGCCGATTATGTGAGCCGTATGGATATAAATGACTGATATTTAATATTTATGTGGACTGAAATTTTGAGCGTGGGGGCGGGGAGCTGCGTGGGCGGCATGGCGCGCTATGCCGTGAGCCGGTGGGTGCAGCAGGCCGCGGGTGCGGCAGTGTTTCCGTGGGGCACGCTGACGGTGAATGTGGCGGGATGCTTCATTATCGGCTTGATTTACGGATGGCTTGACCAGGGGCTGTCGCTGTCGCCGGCGTGGCGGCTGTTCCTTACGGTGGGTTTTTGCGGCGGATTCACTACGTTCTCGACGTTTGCCAACGAGAATTATCTGTTGTTTCAGGGGGCGCATGCCGCTATGCTTGCGCTGTATGTGGCCGTGTCGGTGGCGGCGGGTTTCGCCGCGGTCTACGCCGGCTACGCCCTCACGCGCCTTTGATTTTCACAGCCGCTACCTCTCCGAGGTGCAGCTCTACGTCGCTCCTGCACCCCCCACGATGCGCTGTCGCTTTCGAGGGGTTAACCACAGCTCATCGCCTCCGGCGATAGCATCCGCGCGTTCTACAAGGCCCAGTAAGGCCAGGCGGATTTGCAGTAGGGTCGCGACCTGTCGCGACTGCAACCCTGTAAATTTCAAATCATTCCCTTGCAGGCTCCAATCGGTGAGCGCGGCCTAATCCACCGCCAGGCAGTCGCGACAGGTCGCGACCCTACAAATGAATGCCATCCCGATTTCCCCGTAAGTCGGCAAGCACCCCACTGTATCGCCTCCGGCGATAGCATCCGCAAAGGGGTATGTGGAATCTGTGCGCCGGAATTTCGGATTGAAGCGGAAAATGCGTAAATTTGCTTGGCTCTTATTCCCAAGGTCAGTTTTATGGCAAAGAAAGTGGCGGAAACGCCTTTGATGAAACAATATTTCGAGATGAAGCAGCAGCACCCGGATGCGGTGTTGCTTTTCCGTGTAGGCGATTTTTACGAGACGTTCTGCGAGGATGCCATCACCTCCTCGGAGATTCTCGGCATCACGCTCACACGGCGTGCCAACGGTGCGGCATCATCGATAGAACTCGCGGGTTTTCCGCATCACGCCCTCGACACATATCTGCCCAAACTGGTGCGCGCCGGCAAGCGCGTGGCCATCTGCGAGCAGCTTGAGGATCCCAAGCTGACCAAGACTCTAGTGAAACGCGGCATCACCGAACTGGTGACTCCCGGCGTGGCGATGAACGACAATGTGCTCGACCACAAGGAGAACAATTTCCTCGCCGCGGTGCATTTTCCTCACGGCGGCGGCTCCAAGGCCGCCATCGGCGTGGCGTTTCTCGACATCTCCACAGGTGAGTTCCTGACCGCCGAGGGGCCGGCCGAGTATGTGGACAAACTGCTGGGCAACTTCGCACCTAAGGAGGTGCTCGTGGAGCGCGGCAACAAGCAGCGCCTGGAGGACAGTTTCACCGGCCGCTATCTGGCGTTTGAACTGGAGGACTGGATTTTCACCGACCAGAGTGCCAACGACCGCCTGCTCAAGCAGTTCGAGACGGCATCGCTCAAGGGGTTCGGCATCCACCGCATGCCCATGGCCATAGTGGCCTCGGGCGCCATCCTGCATTATCTCGACATAACCCGCCACACCCGCACAGGCCACATATCGGCGTTGCGGCGCATCGAGGAAGATGCGTTCGTGCGCCTCGACAAATTCACCGTGCGCAATCTGGAACTGCTGCAGAGCCTTGGCGACGAGGGGAAAAGCCTGCTCGACGTGGTTGACCGCACGGTAAGCCCCATGGGGGCACGCATGCTGCGGCGGTGGATAACTTTTCCGCTGAAGGACCCGGCCAAGATCAACGGGCGCCTCGATGCCGTGGAGCACTTTTTCCGCGAGCCTGAGCTGCGCGAGGCTGTGCGCGAGCATCTTGAAAGCATCGGCGACCTGGAACGCCTCATCTCTAAGGTGGCCACACTGCGCATTACTCCCCGCGAGGTGGTGCAGATGCGCCATGCCCTCACGGCCATAGAGCCTATAAAGCAGATGCTCGAGGCCACCGACTGTGCGCCGCTGCGCGCCATCGGGGAGCAGCTGAATCCGTGTGTGCTGATGCGTGACCGCATAGCGCGTGAGATTGTGGACGATGCCCCCAACCAGCTCAACCGGGGCAATGTGATAAAATCGGGCGTGGACAGTGAGCTTGACGAGCTGCGCGACATTGCATTCCGCGGCAAGGATTATCTGCTCAACGTGCAGCGCCGCGAGAGCGAGGCCACGGGCATCCCGAGCCTGAAGATAGGATATAACAACGTGTTCGGCTACTACATAGAGGTGACCAACACGCACAAGGACAAGGTGCCCGGCGAGTGGATACGCAAGCAGACGCTTGTGAACGCCGAGCGCTACATCACCCAGGAACTGAAGGAGTACGAGGAGAAAATCCTCACGGCGCAGGAGCGCATAGGCATCATCGAGACCCGGCTTTACAACGAACTGGTGAGCCGTCTGGCCGAGTATGTGGCCGCCATCCAGGCTGACGCGCATCTCATAGCCGTGCTCGACTGCCTTTCGGGCCTCACGCGTGTGGCCCTGGAGAACAAGTACAACCGTCCGGTGGTTGACGATTCTCTGGTAATCGACATCCGCGAGGGGCGACACCCAGTTATCGAAAAAGAACTGCCCATCGGCGAACAGTATATAGCCAATTCCATCCGGCTTGACCCCGCGGAATCGCAGGTGATGATGATCACCGGCCCGAACATGAGCGGTAAATCGGCGCTGCTGCGCTCAACGGCGCTCAATGTGCTGCTGGCGCAGATTGGTAGCTTTGTGGCCGCCGAATCGGCGCATATCGGAGTGGTCGACAAGATTTTCACCCGTGTGGGTGCCTCCGACAACATCTCGCTCGGCGAATCGACCTTCATGGTGGAGATGAACGAGGCAGCCTCGATTCTGAACAACATGAGCAGCCGCTCGCTCATACTTTTCGACGAGCTGGGCCGCGGCACATCCACCTACGACGGAATCTCGATAGCGTGGGCCATTGTGGAATACATCAACACATCCCCCCTGCGCCCCAAGACCCTCTTCGCCACCCACTATCATGAGCTGAACGAGATGGAGGAAGCATATCCGGGCGTGGTGAACTACAATGTCTCGGTCAAGGAGATCGACGGCAAGGTGGTGTTCCTGCGCAAGCTTGCACGCGGCGGAAGCGAGCACAGTTTCGGCATCCATGTGGCCAAGCTGGCCGGCATGCCGAAGGCCATTGTGGAGCGTGCGGCCACGGTGCTCCGTCAGCTCGAAGCGGCCAACCGCCATTCGCCGCTGGCCGAAGGAGAGGAGGCACCTGTTACTGATAAGAAAGGCCGCGGACCGCGAGCGGCGAAAACCGCCGTGCCTTCGGCGGGAGCCACAGGGGGCGTGCAGCTATCGTTCTTTCAGCTCGACGATCCTGTGCTGCAGCAGATCCGAGACGAGCTGCTCAACCTTGACATCGACAACCTCTCGCCGCTGCAGGCACTCAACAAGCTCAACGATATCCGCGCGATTATCACGGGGAAATAACGCGGAATGAGAATTTGCTGATAAGCTCAGATGACATTGATAAGCTCTGATAAATTCTTATAAGTTCGGATAATTCTTATAAGAGCTTATCCGAGTTTATCAGAATTTATCCGAACTTACATAAAATCACCGGGGGCGCATGGATTGCCATGCGCCCCCAGCGCTTTTCGCAGCCCATCGGGCTGCGATGTGCTGATGGGTTTATTGTGCGATGAGGAGATAGTAGTTCTTTTTGCCGCGCTGCACAAGGAGGTATTTGCCGTTGAGCAGCATGGAGGCATCCACGGCGGCATAGGGATCAGAAACCTTCTCCTTGTTGATGGAGAGACCGCCCTGCTGGGTCATTTTGCGCATCTCGCCTTTTGAGGGGAACACGGCAGCCATGTCGGTGAGGAGGTCGATGAGCTTGGTCTCGCCGTTGAACGCGTCGGCAGCAATCTCGAATGTGGGGACACCCTCGAACACGGCCAGCAGAGTGGCCTCGTCGATTTTATGGAGCGTCTCGGCAGCCTTGTTGCTGAACAGAATCTGCGATGCCTCGATGGCGTTCTGCAGTTCGGCCTCGCCGTGGACCATGCGGGTAATCTCCTCGGCCAGACGTTTCTGCAGGGGGCGTGCGCCGGGATTTTCGGCCTGCTGTGCCACAAGGGCGTCTATTTCGGGCTTGTCGAGAACGGTGAAAATCTTGATGTATTTCTCGGCATCCTCGTCAGATACGTTGAGCCAGAACTGGTAGAATTTGTAGGGTGAGGTGCGTTTGGGGTCGAGCCATACGTTGCCGCCCTCGGTCTTGCCGAATTTGGTGCCGTCGGCCTTGGTGATGAGCGGGCAGGTGATGGCGAACGCATCGTCCTTGCCGAGCATGCGGCGGATGAGTTCGGTACCGGTGGTGATGTTGCCCCACTGGTCGGAACCACCGAGCTGCAGGCGGCAGCCCTCTTTCTCATAAAGGTGGAGGAAGTCGTAGCCCTGAAGGAGCTGATAGGAGAACTCGGTGAACGACATCCCTTCGCCGCTTTCGCCCGACAGACGTTTCTTTACCGAATCCTTGGCCATCATGTAGTTGACGGTGAGGTTCTTGCCCACGTCGCGGATGAAATCAAGGAATGTGTAGTCCTTCATCCAGTCGTAGTTGTTCACAAGGATTGCGGCGTTGGGGGCGTCGCTGTCGAAATCGAGGAAGTGGGCCAGCTGGGCCTTGATGGCGTTCTGGTTGTGGCGCAGGGTTTCCACGTCGAGCAGTTTGCGTTCCTGGCTTTTCATTGAGGGGTCGCCGATCATGCCGGTGGCTCCACCGACGAGAGCGATGGGCTTGTGGCCCGAGCGCTGCAGGTGTTTGAGCATCATCACGCCTACGAGGTGGCCGATGTGCAGCGAGTCGGCTGTGGGGTCGATGCCGAGGTAGGCGGCTGTGACGCCTTTTTTCAGTTGTTCGTCTGTGCCGGGCATCATCTGGTGGATCATGCCGCGCCAGGTGAGTTCTTCTATGAAGTCCATTGTGGGATATTTGTTTTTAGGGGTATGGTTACGTGTCAGTTAAGTTGTGCCAAAGCGGTGCGGAGGCGGCTGAAGGCCTCGGTGAGAGCCTCGTCGGAGGCGGCATAGCTCAGGCGTATGTAGCCGGGGAGGCAGAAGGCCGAACCGGGCACGGTGGCCACATGTGCCACTTCAAGCAGATAGAGGCAGAGGTCGTTGTCGGTGGCGATGACGCGCCCGTCGGGAGCGGTTTTGCCGAGGAATGCCGACACTTCGGGGAACAGATAGAAAGCTCCGTCGGGCTTGTTGGCTTTCAGACCGGGGATTTCGGCTGCGAGACGCACCACGAGGTCGCGGCGGCGTTCGAAGGCGATGCGCATATCCTCAACGCACTGCTGCGGGCCGGTGTAGGCGGCCAGTGCGGCCATCTGGGCAATGGTGGAGATGCCGGATGTGGTCTGTCCCTGCAGTTTGGTCACGGCCTTGGCCATGGCCACCGGAGCGGCGATGAAACCGATGCGCCATCCGGTCATGGCGTATGCCTTGGAGACGCCGTTGACAATCACCACGCGGTCGGCTATTTCGGGGAAGGAGCCCAGCGATGTGAACGAGCCTGTGTAGTTGATATGCTCGTAAATCTCATCGGAAAGCACGGCCACATGGGGGTGACGTGCGAGCACATCGACAAGGCCGCGCAGTTCCTCACGGCTGTAGACGCTGCCGGAGGGGTTGGACGGCGAGCAGAGCAGCACCATGGAGGTGCGGGGGGTGATGGCGGCCTCGAGCTGTGCGGGAGTAACCTTGAAATTCTGGTCGATGCCGGCTTCCACGGGCACCACGGTGCCTTCGGCCAGTTTGACCATCTCCACGTAGCTCACCCATGCCGGCATGGGGATCACCACCTCGTCGCCGGGGTTCACCATGGCCAGGATGGCATTGTAGAGGGAGTGTTTGGCGCCGGCCGAGACCACAATCTGTTCGGGCGTGTAGTCGAGGCCGTTCTCTTTGCGGAGTTTTTCGGCAATGGCCTTGCGGAGGGCAGGGAATCCGGGCACCGGCGGATATCGGGTGATATTGTCGTCGATAGCCTTTTTTGCGGCATCCTTGATGTGTTGGGGGGTGTCGAAATCGGGCTCGCCGACAGAGAGGTTAATCACGTCAACGCCAGCAGCGCGTAGCTCGCTGCTTTTTTGCGACATAGCAAGCGTGGCCGAAGGTGCCATCGCCTTGATGCGGTTTGAGATTCTGACTGCTTCCATGCGTCGTGGGTTTATGTTTAGTTTGTCGCAAAGGTACGACATTTTTATATAAGTAGCTGTGATATTTTAACTGATAATAGCATTCTATAGTATCGTTTTGCCGTTCTGCCATGCGAAATGCCGGATGCGGCGCCCACGCACATCGGGCGGCTCATGGCTTTGCCGGTTTCACGTCGGCATCGGGGCGCGTGGTGTCGAACCTTGCGGTATCGGGGTTCTCGATGAGACCCTGACGGATGAACTGCAGGGAGTCGGCGTGCGACAGACGGTCGTCGTTCAGGTCGCGGAGCGCCGAAGCACCCGTGGCGTCGGGGGCTGCAGTGGGTCGGCGGAATGTAAGGCGCCCGCTGCGCGCCTTCTGGATGCCACGGCGGAAGGCCGTGTCGATCTGGCGCACGATGTTTACGCGGGTGTTGTCGGCAATGGCCTGGCGTTCCACCACCATGTTTTCCTTGAACTTGGCTCCGCCCAGACGGATTTTCATGTCGTCGGGGGTGCCCTTGATGTTTATGCCGAACTTGAACGGGATGGGCGACTTGAGCACCGAGATGTGGTAGTTCAGGTTCATGGCAAGGTCGTTGCTCCCCATCACGCCCAAACGGTAGCGGTCTATGTCGAACATGAATGGGTACAGCTCGATGGCCGAGTTGTCGATCACCACCTCCACGGCCATGTGGTTGATGACGTTGTGCTTCTTGTCGCGGAACATGAGCCATTTGCTCAGGCTCTTGAATGTGTCGGGGTCGATGAGCACAAGCGAGTCGCCCTCGATTTTTATGGCGCCCTGAAGCGAGGCTATATCTATGTCCATCTGCGGCGAGATGTCGGAGGTGAAGGCTACATCGGCGTTGACCGTCCCGGCAAAGTTGCGTATGGTGGGGAGGAGAGAGTCGATGGCCGGAACGATTGATGTGAGCCTGTCAAGGCGGAAATTCTTGACCTTCATGCCAACGCCGAACTGGAGGGAATCTACGGCCGAACCGTTGTACAGCCCGTCGACCGAAATGGCCCCGGCCTCGGTGGAGGCGGCCAGCTTGCGCAGGTTGATGGTGCCGTCGTAAACCAGCATGTTGCCTGTGAAGCGGTGGAGCACAAGGTCGGAGTAGAGCACATGCTTTGCGCGGATGCCGAAGCGGGCGTCGATGTTGCGTGGCACCAGCAGCGGGCCTGTGGCAGTGGTGTCGGCGGCTGTCATCAGCCTGTCGTCGGCAGCCTCGCTGTCGGCATCGTTCCATATGGCGGCCGAATCGGTGCGCGCGCTGACCGCGGTGCCGGCAAAGAGCGCGTGCACTATCTCGTTGACGTTGATGGTGTCGCTGCTTAATGTGAGCCTCAGCCCGAGGGTGTTGTTGCGCCGGCTCACGAGTGCGCGGCGCAGGTTCGACACAGTTCCGTTAACTGTGAAATCGCTCTGCCCGGCGGTGTAGTGCAGGTTGTCGAGCACGATGCTGTCCTGATTGAAGCGGAGGTCGATGTGTCGCAGGCGGTTGCGCAGGGGGAATGCCGGGGTGACGAGGCGTCCGCGCGAAGCAGTGACGTGGCCGGAGAAATCCCATCGGCGCAGCAGGCGCGAGTTCTCGCGGTCAATGTCGAAATGTATATCGCCGTTCTGAGGGAGGGCGGCCAGAGAGTCGGCCATGGCTTTCCGTCGGGCAGCCCGCTGCTCGGGGGTAAGGGAACTGCTGCGTTTGGGGCGCATGTGCATGTTCATGTCAACCTTGGCCTCGCGCAGCGACACCTTGTTGAGCGCCTGGCCGAAAAGCAGCCTGTCCACTGCCAGACGAAGCGCCATGCGGGGGAGACGGGCCTCGCCGTTGTAGCGCATCAGCGCGCCGCCAACCGAGGCGTTGCGCAGGCGCACGCGCATGGTGTCGGCCATGGAGTCGAACTTGAGGCGTTCAATCTCTAACTTCATGCCGAAGGGGTTGATGGCGGAGGTGTCGGCCGACGATGCGCGGTTGGTGGAGCCGGCCCCGGCACGGAGTGCGTTCAGCTCCAGCACCATGTCGGGCGTAAGGGCTGCCAGGGTGTCGATTTTCAGCGAGAGGGTGAGCAGGGAGTCAATCTTATGCGTTGCGTCGCGGACGAAACTGGTGTTCGAGCCGAACTCGAGTGTGGCATGGTGCGTGTAGATGCGCCCTATCGAATCGAGCGTAGCGTCGAGGTTGCGCAGATTTATGCTTCCGGTGGCCAGCATGCGGTGGAAGTTGTTGCGCGACATGTCGGACGGCCGGAAGCGGTAGGTGGCGTCGCCGTCGATGGTGCCTGTCACGGTGCCTGGGATGAGCTGCCGCAGACGCGGAGGTATGGATGCCAGGTTCACACTGCCACGGAAAGTGCCTTCCACGCGAGGGTCGGACATGGGGCCTTTCACATTGGCTGTGAGGTTGATGTCCACTCCTGCGCCGTTGACGGTAAGCTTGCGTATGTCGAGCCGGGATTTATCCGGGTCGGTGCCGTCGAATTCGCCTGTGAGGGCCGCCGCGAACCGGTTTATGCGGAGATTCTCGTAGCGCGCAGTGCATTCAGGCACATCTATCGTGGCCTTGAACGACGGTGCCACAGTGTCGGCCGTAGACCACGGCCGCGTCAGTTCCATTGTGGCTGTCAGGGTCATGTCGGTGGTCAGCGGCTCGGTGTAGCGGGCCATGTCGGAGGGGAGATGGCTTATGAGGGCGGCGATGGCAACGGGATCGGTGCGGATGTCGAACGCTTTTATCAGCGGCGCATCCGTAAGGTCTATGTCGGTGTTGAATGTAGCTGCGAACTGGTCGAGGCCCACCCCGAAGTCCTTCAGCCCGAATTCCAGTGGATGCGTGTAGTCCCATTCTATCCGTCCGTCGGCTGAGAAGGAGAGGTTTTGGAAATTGAATTCGTCGAGCAGCGGCGTGTGGAGGTCACCGTTGATGTTGAGTGTGTAGCGCGGGCGGTCGAGGCCGTTGAAGTCGAGTGTACCCAGTGTTACGGCCACATGCACCGAATCGGGCAGGGATGTGAATGTGATGGGGCGCGCATCGGTGATGAGGAAGCGGTTGAGTGATATGCGCGGAAAGGCCGTGGAGGTGCTGTCGGGAGTCTCCTCCTGATTCTGACTTTTGAAAATCAGATAGTTGGCTGTGGAATCGGTGGCCTGCACGATGTTGATTGCCGGACGGTTGATGATAACGTCGTAGAGGCTGATATGGCCCACCGAAAGTGGAAGCAGATTGATGCCTCCGTGAAAACTGCCTACCGACAGCAGCGAATCAGCATTGGCAGGCAACTGCCGGCGGATGGAATCGGGCAGTGTGGCGAAGGCGTGCGAGGTGATGGAGAGCGAGTCGACATCAAGTGTGAGCTTCGGGAAGGTGTGCCAGAAGGTGAGTTCCACCCGGCCTATGCGCACATCGGCGTCGAGAAGGTCGTTGGCGGTTTTCTCCACGAGCGGTGTGAGCCGGGGCGGCGTTAGAATCCACACAATCAGCGAGCACAGCAGCACGAACAGCGCCGCTACTATGCCTGCGGTGATGGCGGTGAATCGGATGGCACGCAGCCACCAGGGGCGGCGTTTTTTCGGTTCGGGAGTTGTCCCGGTGGTTTCTTCCGGCATGGTGTGTAGGATGTGAGAGGGTTATTTAAAAGTGGTGGGAAGCGTTATCAGCGCGCGGTGATGTGGAAACATGCCTGCTTGTATTCATATTTCACGTAGCATCGTCCCTGGCGGCGCATCTGGTCCACCACCTCTCCGAGCAGGTTTTTCAGATCCTCCTGGGTGCGCGGTGTGCGTGTGGAATCGCAGATGAATTTGGCGTAGCTTATGTCGAAAGTGGTGCCGTAGAGATGTGCCGACGTGTCCACAGCGTTGCGGTTGCGACGGCGCAGACGTTTCACCAGACGCGGTGTGCGGAGCACTGAGGTGACTTTCACGCGGTAATCGCCCCCGCCGCGCTGGCGCAGGGAGTCGCGGAACGCCAGCCCTATATCGGTGAGGAGTTTGTGGGCCTTGGGCACGAGGTATGGGAGCGAGTGGGTGAGGTTGTCGAGATAGAACGCCTCGCAGCTTTCCAGGCGCTGGAGCTTTCGGCCGCCTTCCCATGCGTTGCGGAGGGAATTCACGGGCTTGATTCCGATTTTCTCTGCGGTGGCGATGTGGAGGTAGTTGCTGTCGTTGAATGCGCGGCGGAGCGTCATGCCCAATGGGTTGATGCGGAGCTTTATGCCACCGGGAGGCATGGAGTCGAAATGCTGCTCGTAGGGGTTGCGCGCCCGGATGGTGTCGGAGGGGTCGAGAAGCGCCAGCAGGCTTGTAAGCTCATTCTTGCTTGGGGCTGGCGAGGTTTCTTTTTCGGGTGAGGTTACGGCCTCAGCTGAGGCCGTAACAGGACTGGCGAGTGCGGTGGGCTGGCTGGCGGCCTGGGAAGCTTCCGGTTCCGGCTGGGTTGCTTCGGGTTCGGGGCGTGGTTCGGGCTGAACGGCTTCCGGGTGCTCCGGAGCGGTTGCGGCCATGAGGTCCTCCCCGTGTCCGTGGCTGCCGAAAATTGCCCATACCACCAGCAGGAGGGCGATACCCGCCATACAGTAGAGCGTGATGCGTTTGAGTGAATTTCCGTTCATCTGTCGGTCAGGGCATTGTAGAGGTTCGCGCAGGCATCCTGCAGAAGGTCGAGCACAAGTTCAAACCCTTCCGCTCCCTCATAGTAAGGGTCGGGCACATAGTCATATCGTGTGGCGATGCTGAAAAAATCAGCCATGGCCATAATCTTGTCCTCCGCCTGGGGTGACGGAGCCATGTTGTGGAGGTTGCGCAGGTTCTGCGCGTCCATCCCTATGATAAGGTCGAAATCCTCGAAGTCCGAGGGGACAATCTGACGGCAGCGGTGTGTCAGCTCCAGTCCGCGGTGGCGTGCATGTACACGCATGCGTCGGTCGGGGAGGTCGCCGATGTGGTAGTTGCCGGTGCCGGCTGAATCTATCGTCCAGCGGGCAGCATCGTCGTGCTCATCCACAATGGCCTGCAGCACACCTTCGGCCGCCGGCGAACGGCAGATGTTGCCCAGGCACACAAACAGCACGCGGATTTTCCCCTTCTGCCGCAACTTTTCGGCAATCTGACGGAATTTTATGTTGTTTTCTGCGGGAATCATGATTTTCTTGCAATTCTTCACACAAAGTTAGTGAAAAACACTCAGATGCAGGTAATGTGTGCTGTTTTTTCGATTTTGAAGAAGATGGACGGCAGCTTTGGCAAGGTAAATTTGTGCGTCCGTAGGAAAGGACAGACATAATTACGAGGAACTATGGAAATGGATATGGTTATGGAGAAGGAAAATGGGAATAGTGCGGAGTGCGGGTGGAATGCGCGGATGGAGGCGGAGAACCGCAGGCGTGAACTGCTGCTGGAGCGGGAGGCCACTGCGCATGATCCGCTCACCGGCAAGGGGAATGGCGAGGGGTGGATGAGGGTGAACCGCGCCTTCATTCACAAGCGGGTGAAGAATCCGGCGTTCCGGCCGGAGATGGCTATGGAGGAGGGGGTGTTTCCGCAGGTGCCGGTGGAGATGGCCGCCGACAAGGATTTGGCGAACGTGGGGTCGCGTGCGCAATGGCAGAAGCTGCGGATGCGCCATGATTTTGAATACTGGGCGGTGACGTGCGTCAGAATCAAGGACAAGGAGTCGGCGCGGCGCATCCCGTTCCGCCTGAATGCCGGGCAGCGGAAGCTGCTTGCCGTTTTCGAGGGGATGCGCCGGGCCGGCGAGCCTATCCGTGTCATCATGCTCAAGGCACGCCAGTGGGGCGGCAGCACCCTGACGCAGATGTATATGGCATGGATTCAGTGTGTGCTCGTGTCCGACTGGCATTCGCTGATTTGCACCCATGTCAACAGGGCGTCGGCCACAATCCGCGGGATGTATGACGCTATGCTGTCCGACTATCCCTCCGGCCTTTGGACCGATGCCGACGGTGAAGAGGGCAACGGCGGCAACACGGCGGCAAGAAAACTGCTGCCGTTTCAGGGGCAGAGCAGCATCAAGACCATCCCCGGGCGCCGCTGCTGCATCACCTTAGGGAGTTCGGAATGTCAGGATGCCATCCGCGGCGGCGATTATGCCCTTGCCCACCTGAGCGAGGTGGCGTTCTGGAAGGATTCGCCCAAAAGCACTCCCGGCGAGTTCGTTCAGGCCATCTATGGCGCGGTGTCGCGGCGTCCTCTGACCATGATTGTGCTTGAATCCACTGCCAACGGCGTAGGCAACTACTTCCATTCGGAATGGGAGCGCTCGGTGGCCGGAAAGAGTGACAAGACGCCGCTGTTTGTGGCATGGTTCGAAATCCCCGTCAACCGGCGCAAGGTAACTGACCACAAGCGTTTCTGGGACAGTATGGATGCCTATGAGCGCACGTTGTGGAGCGAACACGGATGCTCGCTTGAGCAGATTGCGTGGTATCGCTCGCGCCGCCGCGAGTACGCATCGGCGCAGCAGATGCAGGCCGAGTTTCCCACCACGCCGGTTGAGGCTTTTGCCAATACAGGTTTCAATGTGTTTGAGGCGGCCAGTGTGGCGCGCGTGCGCGCCGGGTGTGAGGAGCCGCAGGCCGTGGGTGAGATTGCCTCAGGCAGCGGCATCGTAGTGGGCGAACGGTCGCTGTCGGCTTTGTCGTTTCGTGCGGATACCACCGGCGCCTTGCGGATGTGGCGCGATGTGGTGAAGGAGGCATCGTATGTGGTGACGGTGGATGTAGGCGGCCGTTCGGCATCTGCCGACTGGAGTGTGATAGCCGTGCTGCGTGCCGACGGCGACAGACCGGAAGTGGTGGCACAATGGCGCGGACACACCGACCACGACCTCCTCACATGGAAAGCGGCGCAGATTGCCACCTACTACAACCGTGCGCTGCTTGTGTTTGAAAGCAACACGCTCGAGAGCGAACGCTGCGGCGACGCTCCCGAGCAGGGTGCCTATATTTTGCATGAACTTTATGACGTGTACCGCGAGCTTTACTGGCGCACACCCATCGACGGCGGCCGCCCAAAGCCGGGTTTCCATACCAACCGCGCCACCAAGCAGATGATTGTGACGGAACTGATCGGCGCCGTGCGCGACGGCACCTACGTGGAGCGCGACACGATGGCCGCCGACGAGCTGGCCGTGTACGAGCAGCTGCCTAACGGGAGCTACGGGGCGCGCAGCGGGTGTCATGACGATATTCTGATGACACGCGCCATCGGGCTGCATGTGGTGCGCGAAACCGCGCATCTACGTGTCACCCTCGCCGGTGATGCCGACCTGCGGCGGTTTCTGCGCGGGCGGTAAGAGTTTCAGCGCCGCAGCGTCAGAATTCTATCACGTTGCTTGACGATGCGGGCGGCGTGGCGGGCTGAGATGAATCGCGGCGCTCCGCTCCCGGGGTTTCCGTCTTGGGTGTGGAAGTCGATGCCGGGTCTGTGGCGCGTTTGGTGGTGGTGTTGCGCACCACTTCGGCCATCTTGAGGTCGCGGTTGAAGGCAGGGTGATGCTCGAAAGCCTCGATCACGGCATCATCGTCGAACTGGTCTGGACGCAGGATTATGTAGTGCTTCGATTCGCGGGCACGGTTGATGGTGTCCACTTTCTCCTCGCCATACACCTTTTTCATGGTCTCCAATTCCGTGTTGCGCTGCTCCTCTTCGGGTGGAGTGGCAGGCTTGCTGAAAGGATTGACCGGTTTGGGTGTTTTGGGCTTCTTGGTGCTGTCGCCCTTGATGGAAAGCTCGAACCCGGCGGCAAGGATGGTGATTTTTATCTTGTTGCCCAGTGTGTCGTCGAAGGCGATACCGTAAATCACATCCACACCTTCGATGTTCGAGATGAACGATGTAAGCTCCTTGGCCTCGCCCATCTTGAAGGGGATGTCGGCCTCGCGCGAGTAGTAGAGGTTGAACAGTAGGCGCTTCGACCCGAAAATATCTTTGTTCTTGAGCAGGGGAGAATTGAGGGCGTCCTCGATTGCGCGCGACACGCGATGCTCGCCTTCGCCGAAGCCGGTGGAGATTATAGCCGCGCCGCCGTTGCGCAGGGTGGTGTTCACATCCTTGAAGTCGAGGTTCATGTAGCCGTGGCCGGTGATGAGTTCCGAGATGGAGCGTGCGGCGTTGCTCAGGGTGTCGTCGGCTTTGCCGAAAGCGTTGAGCCAGTCGAGATCGGCGTAGATTTCGGTGAGCTGTTCGTTGTTGACTACAAGCAGGGCATCCACATACTTGCTCATCTCCTCGGCGCCGTCGAGGGCTTTCATGATTTTCTTCTCGCCTTCAAAAAGGAAGGGGATGGTGACGATGCCGATGGTGAGCAGACCGCGGTCGCGGGCTATGCGTGCCACCACGGGGGCTGCCCCGGTGCCGGTGCCTCCGCCCATTCCGGCGGTGATGAACACCATCTTGGTGTCGTCGTCGAATTCGCGTGCAATGTCGTCGGCGCTCTCCTCGGCTGCCTCGCGGGCCAGTTCGGGGTTGTTGCCGGCTCCCAGGCCTTCGGTGGTCTTGGGGCCGATGAGCAGACGGTTTGGCACGGGCGAGTTTTTCAGCGCCTGCCAGTCGGTGTTGCATACGAGAAAGGAAACTTTTTCAATTCCTTGCTCGTACATGTGGTTGACGGCGTTGTTGCCACCGCCGCCCACGCCGATCACTTTGATGATTACGTCGCCGTGGCTGGCAACGTTCTGGCTGTCGTCGATGAAATTGGCGTCGCGCTCTATATCGTTTTTATAATTTTCGTCCATAATTGCGGATAGGATGCTTGATTGAACAGGTTTGTTGGTTGTGTGTCAGTATGCTGTCACGGCTGGCGAAGAGAGGGTCTATTCGGTGAACTCCGTGTCGTCGGCCGTCATGCGGCTTATGCTTTCCTTCATTTTCGACAGGATGGAGGAGAAGCCGCCTCTGGACGGACCCGGTTCCGGGCTCTCGCCTTTAGGCTTCTTAGACTTTTTCTTCCCTTCTTCCTCATAATCGCTGTCGTCATCTCTGCCGATGCGGGAAGCGCTTTCGTCCTCGCCGTCGTCATCTTTCAGATTGTCATAGTTGGTATAGCCCCGGACATCTGTTGTGTCTCCGGTGTTTTCGGGCATGGGGGTGAGACATTCGGCCTCGGGCATACGCGATGCGGCCACCAGCACAGAAATCACATCGACCATTTCGGTGCCGTGAATCGAGCCGTCGGTGATGCGTACCGATGCCGAAGGAGCGCCCTGACGCACCGGGAGCTTGCTCTGCTGCTGGAGCAGTTCGTTGAATCCACGCAGACGTGCACCGCCGCCCACAATCACGATGCCGCCGGGGAGATCGGCCGCCGTGACGCCGGCATACTCTATCTGGGCTATGATGTTGGCCACAATCTCGTCGGCGCGGGCGTGCACGTAGTTGTTTATGTCGGTGTAGTCGATCCCTTCGGCGTAGCCTTTGCCGCGGCGTGCGGCGTCGACAGCCAGAGCGTTGCCGCTCACTTTCTTTATCTCCTCGGCGCGCTCCTCGATGTAGTTGAGGGCTATGAGGTCGAGGGTGATGTTGCGCGAACCGATGGGGAGGGTGGCCACATAGACCGGGGCGCCTCCGCGGTAGACGGACACCGTGGTGGTCTCTGCCCCGAAGTCGACGAACATGCAGCCCAGACGGCGCTCATCCTCGGTGAGCACCATGGCGGCTTCGGCCAGCGGCCGGGTGATATAGCCGTTTATGTTGAGCCCCAGACGGTCGGTTATCACACGTCGGAGGATGCGTTTTATCTGAGGCGAGCAGCTGAGCACAGTGGCCCGTGCGCTGAGGCTCTGGCCGAAGGTTCCCACGGGCGAGGTCTGCGTCTTGTTGTCAACGGTGAAACGCACCGGCACCACATCCACCGTGTCGCGGTCGGGGTCGGTCGTTGCGGCGGCGCGTTTCTTCAGCTCGGTTATGATCGGTTCGGTGATTTCGGTCTCCACCGGGAGCTGCATGCTCACATCCACCATGGTGCTGGTGAGCGAGCGTCCTCCGAGTCCTACATAGACACCTGTAATGGTGCGTGGCTCGACTGCCGGATAAGCCTGCAGGCGTTCCACCACGGTGTCGATGGCGTTGGCCACATCTACGTTCTGGATGCAGCCGTAGCGCACGCGGTCGGTGAGTTTTTCCTCTTCAACAGCGATTACGTCGACAACACCCGAGTTATCGACCACTCCGACGGCTCCCCTGATTTTGGAGCTGCCTATTTCGAATGCCACTATGTAGCGGCCGTTGTTGCGTTCTCCCATATTGTGTTTTGTGTCTGTGTAGGTATCGTTAGAGTTTAATTGTAGTAGTTTTCTATGGTTGTGCCTTTTGGGCCGGGGTGCCCGATGGTTTATGCTTGGGCGGGAGCGCCACCGTGTCGGTGCTGACGGAGGTGAGCATTGAGTTCACATCCTCGTTTTCGGTCTCGTCGCCCTCCTGGTCGAAGCGTATGAGCGGTTCGGGTATCGACTTCACGCGCCGGGTGGCCACCACCTGTCCGCGCCACTTTACATTCAGGGTGTCGTAGTAGGTCCACCCTTTGAGGGGGAGGACGCGGCGGTACATGGTCATCACGCGGCTAAGCTTGTTGTCAATGTCGGAGGTGTCGCCGAGATTTATCACATGTCCGCGTATCATGGGGACAAGAATCACGTCGTGATGCCGGGGTTCCACCATGATTTGGGCCACCAGTGCGTTCCATGCCGAGTCGTTGCTGATGCGGCTCAGCAGGGGGAGCAGCATGCGTGGCTGATGTTCGGCGTCGAAGTGCCCGGTGATTACCGGCACGTCCAGGCGGAAACGGGCGTTGGCCGTCAGGCGTTTCCCCTCGCGGTTAATGTAGTAGGAGTGCCCCATATTGTCGAAGATGCGCGCCACCGGAATCATCGGGGTGACGGAGATGCGTATCTTGTTGGCTGCGGTGCGTTCCACCACGGCATGCTCAATGTTGTCGATGGCGTTGAGTTTGCTCTCGATGGTGTGGATTGGCACATGCGAGGCCGGAAGTTCTGTGTTGTCGAGATGCCACTCGGCCAGCAGGCGCTCCACTTCGCTTTTGCTCACGAAATTGCGCGAGGCGCCGTTCTGCATCACCTCGATCTGGAATCCGCGGCACATGTCGCGTGCGGCCATGTCGTTGGATATCAGCAGCGCCATCACCAGATAGACAATGAGCACCACCGACAGCAAGCACCTTATGACACCTGTCTTCGTCATCTACTTCATTCGTGGTTGGATTTGACTGCCTCGGTTATTCCGGGCACAAGGTCGGCGATGTCGCCTGCGCCGGCAGTCAAAAGTATCTCAAATTTACGTTTTTTTATCGTATCTATCAAATCCTCACGGCCAACCAGCTCTTTTTTTCCGCAGGTCACGCGGTCGAGGATAAGCTGCGAGGTCACACCCTCGATGGGAAGCTCACGGGCAGGATATATGGGGAGGAGAATCACCTCATCGGCCATCGACAGCGCCTGCGCGAAACCCTCGTAGAAATCGCGTGTGCGGGTGAACAGGTGGGGCTGGAACGCCACGGTGAGGCTGCGTCCGGGATAGAGCGCCTTTACCGAGGCGATGGATGCCTTGAGTTCGTCGGGGTGATGGGCATAGTCGTCGATAATCACGCGCCCGTTGTCGCCGGGTTCCTTGAGGTGGAACTCGAAGCGGCGTTTGGCGCCCATGAAGCTGCCCATGGCTTCGCGTGCAACCTCCGGAGTGAGTTCGCCGGTGAGATGGCATGCCGCAAGCGATGCCACGGCATTTTCTATGTTCACTTCAACGGGTACGCCGAGGTTGATGCAGTCGATGCGTCCGCCTGGGTATACGAAGTCGAAATGAATCTCGCCGTTGCCGTAGGTCACGTTCTCGGCGTGGAAGTCGCCGTGGTTGCGCGAGTAGCTGTAGACCTTCACACCCTCGGCGGGACGCTGATGCAGTTTCAGCCCCTCGTGCACAATCAGGCTGCCGCCGGGCTGTACAAGTTCGGTGAAATGGGCGAAGCTTTCCAGATACGCCTCCTCGGTGCCGTAGATGTCGAGGTGATCCGGGTCGGTGGAGGTTATTACGGCTATGTAGGGGCGGAGATGGTGGAACGAGCGGTCGAACTCGTCGGCCTCAATCACGCTGTAGGGGCTTTCGGGGGCGAGCAGGAAGTTCGAGTTGTAGTTGCGCAGCACTCCCCCCAGAAATGCGTTGCAGCGGCAGGGGGAGAGGTTGAGCAGATGCGCCGCCATAGACGAGGTGGTGGTTTTGCCGTGGGTTCCTGCAAAGCAGATACCCTTGCTTTCATGGGTGACACGGCCCAGTATGGCCGCGCGTTTTACAACCTCGAAACCACCGTTGCGGAAGAACGAGAGCACATGATTGTCGGCAGGGATGGCCGGTGTGTAGACCACCAGCGTGTCGGCCGGATTGCGGAATTCAGCCGGTATGGCTGCGTCGGCATCGTCGGTGAAGCTTATCCGTGCCCCCTCGGCGATGAGATTGGAGGTGAGTTCGGAGGGAGTGCGGTCGTAGCCGGCCACGGCATATCCTTTGGCCATGAAATAGCGCTCAAGTGCCGCCATGCCGATGCCGCCTGCTCCCACGAAATATATGTTTGTCATATCAGACATATCTTGTTTAATAAGACGGGGTCTTTTTATAAGGTAGGGACGCACGGCTCGTGCGTCCGTGAAAATCACTGGCGATGAACGAGCTGCAGCAGGGCGTCCACAATCTTTTCGTCGGCATCGGGGAGCGCCATTGCCTTGGCGTTCTCACCGAGCGAACGGAGCCGGTCGGGAGATGCGAGCAGCTTCTCCACGGTGTCGGCCAGTTGGTCGCGGCAGTCGCGGTCGAGCAGGGTCACTGCCGCGCCTCGGTCGGAGAGGGCTTCGGCGTTTTTGCGCTGATGGTCCTCGGCCACGTTGGGCGAAGGCACAAGCACCGCAGGCATGCCGGCAAGCTGAATCTCGGAGATGGTGCTGGCGCCTGCACGCGATACCATGAGGTCGGCTGCGCAGTAGACCATGTCCATATCGTCGATAAACGGCTGCACACGCAGATTGGGGTTGTCGATATCCTTCACAGCCTCCCGGCATTCGTCGGCATATAGCCGTCCCGTCTGCCACAGCACCGATGCGCCGAGCGAGAGGACGCGGTTCACGGCCGTTTTCATCGAATCGTTGATGGTGCGGGCTCCGAGACTGCCGCCTACCACAACCACAAGCGGATGCGCGGGGTCGAAGCCGAGACGGCGTTTGGCCTCGTCGCGCGGGGTGGAGAGGCTGGCGATGCTCTTACGCACCGGATTTCCGGTTTTCACAATCTTTTCGGCAGGGAAGAAGCGGTCCATCCCGTCGTAGGCCACGCAGATGCGGTCGGCCTTGGCGGCAAGCAGCTTGTTGGTTACGCCGGCATAGGAGTTCTGTTCCTGCACGAGGGTGGGGATGCCGCGGCGCTGCGCTTCCTTGAGCACTGGGCCGGAGGCGTAGCCGCCTACTCCGACGCACGCATCGGGAGCGAATGTGCGGAGCACCTTTTTGGCCTTGCGCATCGAGCGCCAGAGTTTGAGAAGCACCCCGAAGTTGCGCCACAGGCGTTTGCGGTCGAAACCGGCCACGGGAAGCCCTACAATCTCATATCCGGCCGCAGGCACGCGCTCCATCTCCATGCGCCCTTCGGCGCCGACAAACAGGATTTCCGCGTCGGGCATGCGCCGGCGCACGGCGTTGGCTATTGAAAGTGCCGGGAATATATGTCCTCCGGTTCCACCACCGGAAACAAGTATCTTCATTGTCAAATCATTTTTATCGGTTTACAGTCGGCTGGCGTTTTCGGCGGCCATGTCGGCGGGGAGTTTCATGATTTCGGCGTTAATGTCTTTACGGCTGTCGGTCTGCACTGCAAATCGGCTGACGCTTAGCATGATGCCGAAAGCTATAGACGTTGCCAGAATTGACGAGCCACCTTTGGAGATGAGCGGCAACGGCTGTCCGGACACAGGGAACACACCGGTTACGATGGCCATGTGGAACAGCGCCTGCAGCACTATCAGCACAGCCATTCCCAGCACGAGCAATGCCGGAAAGGCCCGCGAGCAACGCGAGGCGATGGCTCCGGCGCGGGCAAGCAGCCACAGATAGAGCGCAAGCAGTCCGAGTCCGCCGAGCAGACCCCAGTCCTCCACCACAATGGCGAAGATGTAGTCGGAGAACGCCAGGGGCAGACGTGCCGTCTCGCGTGAATTGCCCGGGAGCTGGCCGATGATGCCGCCGTTGGCCTGCGCCATGTAGGAGTATTGCTCCTGACGGTTCTTTGAGGTGATGGTCTCGGCATATTTCGGAACGGAGTCGTTGCCGAGCCATTGTGCGATGCGATTCTTCTGAGTACCGGAACGCGCGATTGTGGTCTCTTCGCCTGCAAAATTCTTTCCTGTTTCCTGAATGTGGGTCCATTCGGCTTCAGAATATTCCGGCTTTGATTCATGTTTAAGTATGAAGGCACCACCTCCCAATACGGCGTAGGCCAAAAGGACAATCCCGAACTTTTTCCACTCCACGCCGGCTATGAGCATCATGGCGAACGATATGCCCATGAGCAGCAGTGTGTTGGTGAGACCCTGCGAGAACAGCAGGCCGCCGCACAGCAGCACGAACGCCGCCGAGATCACCACTCCGCGTGTCTTAACGCCCATCTTGAGCTTGTTCTTGCTCATTACCAGGGCGATGATGAGCACCACCGACAGTTTCAGCAGCTCGGCCGGCTGGATGGCTATACCCATCAGGGTGGTGCTTCGGCGGGCGCCGTTGATGATGTCGCCCTTGAAGAGCACATAGAACCCGAGCAGCAGCGTTATGAGCACGAAAATCGGGGTGATGGGGATGAGCCAGCGGTAGTGCATGCGCGACAGGGCGATGGTGAACACCATCCCCAGGCCGAGCATCTCGCAGTGGCGGATGAGCGGACCGAACACATTGGATGCCGTGACTTCGCGTGACGAGGCGCTGTAAAGCTCGATCACCGAAATCACGAGGATGGCGATGTAGATGGCCCAGATGTATTTGTCGGCTTTGGGCAGCGGAGCCTTTTGCAGTTCGGAGGAGGGTTCGGGCATTTTTAATGGCTATATAAGGAATCGTTACGGGTCAGGCTTTGTTGAGTTCCTGCTTCTTCATGTCGCGCACCAGGGCCTTGAATTTGCGGCCGCGGTCCTCGTAGCCGTTGAAGAGGTCGAAGCTTGCGCAGCAGGGCGAAAGGAGTACGGTGTCGCCGTTCTGTGCCAGCTCGCGGCATTTGGCCACACATTCGTGGAGCGAGTGGGTGTCGGCCACCACAGGCACCTTGCCGGTGAAGAAGTCGATGATCTTGGTGTTGTCCACACCCATGGCCACGATGGCCTTCACGCGGTCCTTGACGAGCGGGAGAATTTCGTTGTAATCGTTCCCCTTGTCCTTGCCGCCGAGGATGAGGATGGTGGACTTTTCGGGGCGCATCGATTCGAGGGCATACCAGCAGGAGTTGACGTTGGTGGCCTTGGAGTCGTTGATCCACCGTGCGCCGTTGATGGTCTCCACACGTTCCAGACGGTGTTCCACACCTTCGAAGTCGCTCAGGGCGCGGCGGATGTCCTCCTTGCGGATGTCGAGCAGGCAGGCGCTCAGACCGGCGGCCATGGAGTTGAGCAGGTTGTGGATGCCGCGGAGGGCGAGTTGGGAGCGGGGCATGTCGAGCGATGTCTCCGGAGTTTCGAGCACCATCTCGTCGGCGGTGTCAACCCATGCAGCGGCATCGTCGCGGTGATTCTCGCCGAAGGGGAAGAGGCGCGCCTCGGTGGTGATGTGGCGCAGCTGCTCGGTGATCACGGGGTCATCGTCCCAGTAGATGAATGCATCCTCGGGGGTGAGGTTGCGCAGGATGCGGAACTTGGCGTTGATGTAGTTCTGCATCTTGTAGTCGTAGCGGTCGAGATGGTCGGGGCTGATGTTCATCAGCACGGCGATGTTGGCCCGGAAATCGTACATGTTCTCGAGCTGGAACGAGCTGAGTTCCACCACATACACATCGTGCTTGTCCTCGGCCACCTGCCATGCCAGCGAACGGCCCACGTTTCCTGCCAGTCCGGCGTTCACTCCCGCCTCGCGCAGGATGTGGTAGATGAGCATGGTAGTGGTGGTCTTGCCGTTGGAACCGGTGATGCACACCATCTTGGCGTCGGTGTAGCGGCCTGCAAGCTCTATTTCGGAGATTACAGGGATGTTGCGTTTCATCAGCTCCTGCACCAGCGGGGCTGTGGGGGGAACGCCGGGCGATTTCACCACCTCGTCGGCGTTGAGTATGAGTTCGGGGGTGTGATGCCCCTGTTCGTATGCTATGCCGTAGCGGTCGAGTGCCTCAAGATAGCGCGGGGCGATTTTGCCGCAGTCGCTGAGAAACACATCCATCCCTTTCACTTTTCCCAATACGGCGGCTCCGATGCCGCTCTCTCCGCCTCCTAAGATAACGAGGCGTTTCTGTTTTGCTGTTCCTTCCATTTACGTATGTGAAACCGTGTTGTAGTTGTTTTGTTCATTAAGTTTTTGGTTGCGCAGATGCAACAGTCTGGGCGTCAGCGGATTTTCAGCGTGACAAATGTTATCACCGCCAGGAAAATCCCCACAATCCAGAAGCGGGTGACGATTTTCGATTCAGGTACCGCCTGCAGCGGTTTCTGTATCAGCGCCTCAATGCCTGAGTTGCCGGGCTTCTGGAAATGATGGTGCAGGGGAGTCATCTTGAACACGCGCCGTCCGGTGCCTGTGCGCCGCTTGGTCCATTTGAAATAGGCCACCTGAATCATCACCGACACATCCTCCACGAAGAAGATGGCGCACAGCAGGGGTATGAGCAGCTCCTTGTGGATCAGGATGGCGAGCACGGCAATGATGCCGCCGATGGTGAGCGAGCCGGTGTCACCCATGAACACCTGTGCCGGGAAGGCATTGTACCACAGGAACCCTATCAGGGCGCCGATGAATGCCGCGCAGAACACCACCAGCTCCTCGGAGCCGGGGATGTACATTATGTTGAGGTAGCTCGAATAGACAATCGAGCCCCCCAGGTAGGCCATGATGGCAAGCGCCACGGCTATGATGGCCGAGCATCCGGTGGCAAGGCCGTCGAGGCCGTCGGTTAGGTTGGCGCCGTTGGATGTGGCTGTGATCACGAAGATGGTGACGAGGATGAACAGAATCCATCCGCCGGTCTTGGCGTGGTCGCCCATCCATTTTGTGAGCGAGGCATAGTCGAAGTTGTTCTCCTTGACGAAGGGGATGGTGGTCTGGGTGGATTTGATGTTCTGCCCTTCGTAGACAATCTCCTCCACTTCGTTGGAGCTTACGTTGATCACCTCGTGGTTCTGACGGATGGTTATGGCCGGTGAGAACATCATGGTAAGGCCGACGATAAGGCCGAGGCCCACCTGCCCTATGATTTTGAACTTGCCGCTCATGCCGTCCTTGTTGTGGCGCGACATTTTCAGATAGTCGTCGGCGAAGCCCAGGCAGCCGAGCCACACCGTGGCCACAAGCATCAGCAGCATGTAGATGTTGCCGAGGTTGCCCACAAGCAGGCACGGCACCAGGGTGGATATGATTATGATGATTCCGCCCATGGTGGGTGTGCCGGTTTTCTTCATCTGCCCCTCGAGGCCGAGGTTGCGGATAATCTCTCCAACCTGCATCTTCTGCAGGCGGTCAATGATCTTGCGGCCGAACACCAGGGCTATGAACAGCGACAGCAGGATTGCCGCGCCGGACCGGAAGGTGATGTAGTCCATCAGGCGTGCGCCCGGCACGCCCCATTCGTTGAGATATTTGAACAGATAGTACAGCATTGTTCAGCGTGGCGTTTTAGCATTTTTCGGCGAGGGCGGCCTGTACCTCCTCGCGGTCGTCGAAATGATGTTTCACTCCCTCCACTTCCTGATAGTCCTCATGACCTTTGCCTGCCACAAGAACGACATCGCCGTCGTCGGCGAGTGTCACAGCCGTGCGGATGGCCTGACGGCGGTCGGCTATGCTGAGTGTGCGCGCACGGTAGTCGGGATTGCCTGCAATCCCCTCCTCCATGTCGGCGAGAATGTCGAGCGGATTCTCGAAACGGGGATTGTCGGAGGTGAGGATCACGCGGTCGCTCAGTCGCGCCGCCTCGGAGGCCATGATGGGGCGTTTGCCTTTGTCGCGGTTGCCTCCGGCACCCACCACAGTGATGATTTTTCCGGTTGTGCCGACAACCTCGCGTATGGCAGTGAGCACATTCACCACGGCGTCGGGGGTGTGGGCGTAATCCACGATGGCTGTGACGCGGCGGTTGGGGGCATGGAACGTCTGGAAACGTCCGGCCACCGGCACCAGGCGGCTCATGTTGAGCAGCACCGTCTGCAACGGCCATCCCAACAGCAGTGATGTGCCGAACACGGCCGTGAGATTGTAGGCGTTGAAGCGGCCGGTGAAGAGCACGTTCACCTCGCTGCCGTTGAATTCCATGAGTGTGCCGTCAAGGTGGTTCTCAAGCACGCGGCCGCGGAAATCGGCCATGGTGCGCAGCGAGTAGGTGTAGCGGTGTGCGGGGGTGTTCTGCAGCATCACCTCGCCGTTGCGGTCGTCGGCGTTGGTGAGCGCGAAGGCGTCGGGTGTGAGGCCGTCGAAGAACGATTTCTTGGCCTGCAGATAGGCCTGCACGGTTTTGTGATAGTCCAGATGATCACGTGTGAGGTTGGTGAACACGCCCCCTGCGAAAGTCAGTCCGGCAATGCGGTGCTGATGTGCGGCGTGCGAGCTGACCTCCATTGCGGCATAGGTGCACCCCTTCTCCACCATGCGGGCAAGCAGCGCGTTGATGGTCAGGGCGTCGGGGGTGGTCTGTGTGGCGTGCACGGCCTCGGTGTCGATGTAGTTGACCACGGTGGAGAGCAGTCCGGCCTTGTAGCCGCACAGGCGTGCCATCTCGTAGATAAGAGTGGCAGTCGTGGTTTTGCCGTTGGTGCCGGTGACACCCACAAGACGGAGCTTCTTGGAGGGTTCGCCGTACCAGCGCGATGCCAGATGGCCGAGAGCCACCGAGGTATTCTCCACGACAATGAATGTGGTGCCGGGATATTCCTCCGGACTGTCGGGCATGGTGTCAACCACCATGGCGGCCACGCCTTTGCCGCGGAGCGACGGGATGAACGAATGACCGTCGACGGTGACACCGCGCACGGCCACAAACATGGCGCCCTCCCCGGCCTGACGGGAGTCGGCCGTGAGCAGGGTAATCTCTTTGTCTACGGCACCTGTGACGGAGAGAACGGGTAGGTTGCCAAGAAGTGTCTGTATATTCATTCTAAATGGTTAGCGGGGGAGAGGTTTATAATTCGGATAATTCTTATAACTCGTATGATTCTGATGATTCGGGGTGGGTCAGGGTGCCAGGGCGAGTGTCACCTGATGGCCGCGTGGCAGACGGGTGCCGTAGGCGGGTATCTGCTGTTTCACATATCCTGTACCCTGGAATTTCACATTGTAGCCGCGGTTTTCAAGCGCCACCACCGCTTCGCGCAGGCCCAGTCCGAGCACCGACGGCACGGTGTTGGCCGGTGTGGCCTTGGGTGGTGCGGGATGGCTCTCCGAAGTGATTCCGGCGGCAGCGCGGACCGACTTGTGGCGTCCGGGTTTTACCGATCCGTAGAGCTGCGCACGCGATATGGCCTGCGCCCCTTCGGTGTAATCGGAGGAGTTGCCGAGCAGTCCGCGGGAGTACATCTTCAGGGCGATGTTCTTCATCACCTGACCGGAGGTGGAGGCGGCCCCGAACATGTTGCGTTTGGGGTAGAAGGTGAGCACCATGCAGGAGTAACGGGGTTCGTCGGCAGGGAAGAATCCGCAGAACGCCAGACGCTTGCGGGCGGTGTTGTAGCCGTGGGTCACGGGGTCCACGCTGTAGCAGGTGCCGGTTTTCCCGGCAAGGGCCACCTTGTCGTTCTTCAGCGAGCGGCCAGTGCCGTGGGCACCCCACACCACCTGCTTGAGCATGTACTGCATTTTCCGGGCGTTCTCCTCCGAGCAGATGCGGTCGCGGATGTAGCTCACGGGAATCACCGAATCGAGGTTCTCGGCCACCAGCCCTTTCACCAGACGCGGACGCACGTAGCGGCCGCCGTTGGCAATGGCGTTGTAGATGGAGAGGGTGTAGATGGGTGGAATCTGCGAGGCGTAGCCGTAGCACATGCGCGAGAGGTCGACACGTGCCGGCGACGGGTTGAAGTAGGGTGTCATCTCGCCTGCGATACCGGTGTTCATCGGTTCGAGGAATCCGATGGAACGCAGACGCTCCACGAATGCGGCGGGGTTCTTGTCGTATTTGCGGGTGATGATGCGCGCCATGCCGATGTTGCTCGACTGCTCTATGACTTCGCGCACGCGCAGCGAGGCGTTGAAATGGGAGTCGGTGATGGGGCGGCCGCCGGCATATGCCCACGACTTGCCGATGGGAATAACCTCCTCAAGGTCGCTTACGATACCGTCCTCAAGGGCTATCATCATCGAGATGGGTTTCACCACCGAACCCGGCTCGAAGCCTACCACGGCGTAGTTGAGAGCTTCGATGTAGCCGTTGCCGTTCTTGGAGCGCTCGAGGTTGGAGATGGCCTTGATGTCGCCGGTTTTCACATCCATGAGCACGGCGCAGCCCCAGTCGGCCGAACAGGAGTCGAGCACACGGTTCAGCTCGTTCTCCACAATGTCCTGCAGCTGTATGTCGATAGTGGTGCGCACGTTGTAGCCCGGAATGGGGAGCACGTCAGTCCAGTTCACGATGTCCTTTGTGAGGGGGATTTTCTTGGCCAGTCCGGGCACGCCGTAGAGCAGCGAGTCGAGCGCCTTTTCCAGTCCGTAGATGCCGTGAATCTCGCGGCACTCGGCGGTCTGGCCCACGCCACCCACGCTTCGGCGCGCCATGGCTCCGTAGGGGTTGGTGCGGCGCATCACGCTCTCCACCGTCATACCGGTTTTGTTTGAGTTGCCGATGTTGAAGAACGGGAACTGCTTGATGCGCTGGAGGTCAAGATAGCTGATGCGTGAGATGAGCGGCCATGCACGCGGACGCTCGTTGCGCGGCAGCGACACGGGCTTGCCCAGGCGTTCGCGCCATTCGGCACGCGAGCGGAAGGGGAAGGCGGCTGCCATTGAGTCGGCGAGGGCGTCGATGTTCTCCAGATAGCGGTTGTTCTTGAAATTGTCGCAGCGGAAATCCACGCGCACTGTGTAGTAACGCAGGTTGGTGGCCAGAATCTGTCCTTTGTCGGAGAGTATGTCGCCGCGTTCGGGCATGATGGTGTCAACTTTCTCAAGTTGCTTGCGGGCTTTTTCGTTCCAGTGGGGCGCATCGATCACTGTGGTTGAAAAGAGCTTGTAGCCTATGCAACCGGAAAACAGTAAGATCAGTATGGTTATGAATCCGTATCGGAAAAGTATGTGACCCTGGGTGGAACGTTTCATGACCGGTGGTGTGGGTGATGATGTTTGGAGATTGATGGCGGAGAGTGAGGGTTATTCATGCTTGACGCGGTAGGGTGGCTGTTCCTGCACCGTGATTCCGAGTTGGAGAGAGTCGATAAGGTGTTGCATCGACGATTCGCGGATACGGCTCATGTAGACCGACTTTGCGCGGATTCGCTCGGTGCGGGCCACCTCCAGGTCGCGTTGCAGCGTCCGGATGGTTTCCATCTGTGTCTGGCAGGTGTAGCGGTTGGTGATGTAGACCATGAGCATAACCACGGCCGCAAGTACCACCATCCAGTAGCGGCGGAAAAAATCGATGGACAGCACACGGCCGTGGAGCGCACGGAGCATGAACGAGTCCTGCCTGCGCCTTGGTTGCTGTGATGCCGTTGTCTCGGATTTTTTTGCCATATGGGTGTGATGTGATGAGAGTGTCAGAGTTTCTGTGCTACACGCAGTTTGGCGCTGCGTGAGCGGGGGTTGGCTTCAACCTCCTGTGCCGATGCCACGATAGGCTTGGAGTTGAGCAGTTTGAAAGGGCTGAGCGGGCGGCCGTAGAAATCTTTCTCCTCGCGGCCCTCCAGATTGCCCGTTTTCAGGAAGTTCTTCACCAGCCGGTCCTCGAGCGAGTGGTAGGTGATGATGGCGAGGCGTCCTTCTGGCTTGAGGGCGTCACGTGCCTGAACCAGCAGGGAGCGCAAAGCCTCTATCTCGTCGTTCACGGCTATGCGGAGCGCCTGGAACAGTTGGGCCAGCTCTTTCTTCTCCTGCCGGGGATTTATGAAAGGCTTGACAACGTCGAGCAGTCGCTCAACGGTGGCCACCGGCTGCTGGGCGCGTGCCTTGACGATGGCGGCTGCCATGCGGCGTGCCTGCCGCAGTTCGCCGTAGAGGTGGAATATGTCGGCCAGTTCCTGCTCCGATGCTTCGGCAAGGAGGGCGGAGGCATCGCGGCGTGCGTCGCGGTTCATGCGCATGTCCAGCGGACCTTCGAAACGGAATGAGAAGCCGCGTCTGGGGTCGTCGAAATGGTGGAACGACACCCCCAGGTCGGCAAGAATGCCGTCGACTTTCTCCGCGCCGTAAAAGCGCAGGAAATTGCGCAGGAAACGGAAATTTCCATGGACAAGCTGCAGGTGCGGATTGCTCGCCAGTTCCCCGTCCGAAAGTGCACGGCCGATGGCGTCGGTGTCCTGGTCGAATGCCAGCAGACGTCCTCCCTCTCCGGGCGCCTGTGAGAGCGCCGCGAGAATGGCTCGCGTATGGCCGCCTCCACCGAGTGTGCAGTCAACATAAATGCCTGAAGGCTTGATGTTGAGAGCCTCGATCGATTCGGTCAGCAGTGCCGGTATGTGGTAGGGTTGTGTCGTCATTGGCGTATGTGTACTTTCAGGCATCAAAGTTACAGAAATTTTTGCAAGAATTTACAATACCAAACTCTAAAAATACTCACCTTCACAATAAAAGATAAAAAAGTTATCAACACCACCCATCCGGATGGTGCCGATAACTTAATTTAATTTTCAAATGTAAACGAAATGACCCTGATCACATCCGTCTGCACGTCGCTCATCGCATCGCGATGTCCCTACAATCAGTCGTGCCCGAGGTCAGTTTTTGGATCAAGCCTGAATATCTGTGCATGGAAATCCACATTTCACCATGGCAAGGATTTCATCAAATCGTAGGGACATGCCTTTGGCATGTGAAATTAATTCGATTACTGGATATTAGCACACCCAGGATTCACATGCCGAAGGCATGTCCCTACTAATTGATGGTTGTGATTTTAGGTTACGAGAACAAAATGCTCCTGACTTTCTGGTTGACCCTCAGTTTTTGGCGCGGAGGATGCGGGCAAGTTCGGCCACACCCTGCGTGGCCGGCATCCTCAGCACCGTGACACCCTGCGGCACGGGGGCGGGGTTGGGGTCGATGTAGTAGACCGGTGTGCCGGGGCGGACGTAATTAAGCAGTGCGGCAGCCGGATAGACGTTCAGGCTGGTGCCTATCACCACGAAGATATCGGCTTCTCCTGCAAGTTCGATGGCCGGGGTGATGTTTGGCACGGCTTCCTGAAAAAACACGATGTGCGGACGCACGCGGTGGCCGTCGATCACGGTTTCGGGGGTGGTCTCCAGAGCTTCGGGATGCAGTTGCCACACTTTGGTCTCATCGTCCACGGCACGCACCTTCATCAGTTCGCCGTGCAGGTGGAGCACGTGTGAACTTCCGGCACGTTCGTGCAGGTCGTCGACATTCTGGGTGATCACATACACGTCATAGTCCTTTTCGAGGTCGACAAGACCGGTGTGGCCGGCATTGGGTTTGGCTTTGAGCAGGTCGCGGCGGCGTGCGTTGTAGAACTCATGAACTAAGCTGGGGTTGCGCACGTAGCCGTCGTGCGAGGCCACTTCCATCACATTGTAGTTTTCCCACAGTCCGCCTGCATCGCGGAATGTGCTGATGCCGCTCTCGGCGCTCATGCCCGCGCCGGTGGAGATTACGAGTTTTTTCTTTGCCATGATAGATTAAAACAAATGGTTAAGTGTTTCAGACGGTGACGGCGGATATGTGGCGTCAGACGGTGACTGTTGAAAGATAATAGATGCAGCCGTGGCTCAGCAGGAGCAGCACGATGATGATCCACGACATGACGGTGCGCCGCCCGTAGCATTGCCATGCCAGGAATCCGCTTATGAGCACATAGGCCGGGTAGAGCCACATCAGGCCGCGCACCACCGGCGACGGCGATGCCATCATCGACAGCATGGCCGGATAGCCCAGTCCGGGTGCCATGCTCACCAGGAGCACGATCCACATCCACCAGGGGACGCGTCGGGTTGTATCGGACGTGTTCATCTCTTGCTGTTTTTGGCGGCGCGGTAGGCCTCGACGGTGCGGCGTATGCCTTCGCGGAGGTCGACCTGCGGATTGAAACCGAACTCATCAACGGCGGGCGAGATGTCGGCGTTCCAGTTGCGCTGGCGCATTATGCGGAATTTGTCGGTGTTGAGGGTGGAGGCCTTCATCTGCCATCTGGCAATCTTCTCGGCCGCTGCGGAAGCCACCCACGCCGCCCACAGTGGGAGACGTACGGGGATAACCCATTTCTTCCCGAGGGCATCGGCCACGATGGCGCGGAACTCTTTCTGGGTGTAGGCGCGTGGCTCGGAAATGATATAGGTGCGGTTCTCCACCCCGGATTCGAGGGCGTCGAACATGGCGCGAACCAGATCCTCCACGTAGATGAAAGTGAGCATCTGCCGCCGGAAGCCAACGCCGAAATCGAAGTGGCTGTCGATGCATTTCACCATCATGAGGTAGTCCTGTTCGTGAGGGCCGTAGACGCCTGTGGGGCGGAAGATGATGTATGGGATGCCGGCCATGTGTTCCAGATACTGCTCGGCCATGATTTTCGACTGGCCGTAGCGGGTGTTGGGGGCGGGAACGGTGTTTGCATCAAGGGGTGTGTAGTTCTTCTCGTCGCTCGGACCGATGGCCGACAGCGAACTCATGAACAGCAGTCGCCTCGGGGCGCGTCCGGTGGATTTGAGCACTTCGCAGATGCGGCGCAGGTATTCAAAGTTGACGCGCTTGAAGTCGCCGTAGTTCACGGCCTTGGTGGCGCCGAGGTTGTAAATGACATAGTCCCACGGTGTGGAGCGCTCGAATGTGGCGGTCAGTGAGGTGGGATCATCGTAATCGAGTACGAGAAAATGCAGGCGCGGGTCGGTGAGATACCGCCGGGAGGTGGATTTGCGCACGGCCACGGTGACGTCCATGCCGCGGCGCAGTCCCTCCTCGGCTATGAATCCGCCGATGAAACCACCGGCGCCTATCACAAGCAGGCGGGTGCCCTGCAGGTCGGTCTTTGTCATTGCTTTTATGTGTGAGATGTATGTAAGTGGAACAACCGGATGCGGTCAGTTGTTGCCGTAATCGCGGATTGCGCGGCGGTAGCATTCCATGACTCCTTGTGCCATACCGGTGTTGTTGAAGCGCTGCACGTATTGGCGCCCTGCTTCGGCTATTTTTTTGCGCACGTCGGGGTAGTTGATCATCTCCCTGATGGTGAAGATCCATTGCTCCACGTCGTCGGGGTCGACAGCAGGTGTGTGTGGGCCTCCTGCCTCCTCCAGACATGAGCCTGTGGCGACCACCACTGGCGTGCCTACGCTCAGACTTTCTATCACCGGTATGCCGAATCCTTCGTAGCGGGAGGTGTAGGAGGAGCAGAACGCACCGGCATAGAGTGCCGGAAGGTGGGAGAAGAGGGCATTCTCTATGAATTTCACGCGGTCGGTGAGGCCGTAGGTGGAGGCAAAACTGTCGATGGTGCGGGCGTAGGCGGTGCGGCGCCCAACAATCACGAGGTCGAACTCCGACGATATGTCGCGCAGTCCGCGCACGGCCATTATCTGGTTCTTGCGCTCCTCCACCGATCCGACACATATTATGTAAGGCCGGATGATGCCGTATAGGGCTTTCACACGGGCGATTTCGGCGGCATCGGGCGTGCGGTGAAACTGGGCGTCGCATCCCTGGTACACCACGTCGATTTTCTCCGGGTCTATCCCGTAGTCGTTCACTATGTCGCGACGCGTGCATTCCGATATGGCCATGATGCGGGTGGCATTGCGGCAAGCCGTGCGGAATTTGTAATCGTAAATCAGTCGGTCGGGCAGTGCATAGGTGGCGGGGCAGCGGCGGAAGATGATGTCGTGGATGGTCACCACCGAGGGGACGCGCGCCGAGGCGATGTTGAGCGGCAATTCGCCCGACAGGCCGTGGAACAGGCCGATGCCGTCGCGGCGCATCTGCGCGGTGATGCCTGCGCCGGTGCGCCACAAGGCCGGAAACCGGTGGCCGAAGCCCGTCTGGGGTGTGGCTACCGACACGTTCGGCAGCTCAAGCAGCGGTTTCATGCGCGGATTGTCGGTGAGGCGCGGCGCATAAAGGCGATAGCTGTTGTCGGGGTATTCGCGGGCGAGCAGTTCCACCAGCAGCCGGGAGTAGTTGCCCAGGCCGGTGTTGTTCTGGATGGCCCGTTTACCGTCGTAGCCTATTATCATTGTCCGGATGTTCAGTCGTCGACTTTCAGGGGTATCTGGCGGTGGATGGAATTGTCGAGCGAGATGAGGGTCTCGGTGCCGACAACGCCCGGAATCATCTGGATTTTGCCGTTAAGCAGTTCCATGAGGTGCTGGTTGTCGTGCACGTAGAGTTTCACGAGCATGGTGTAGGGGCCGGTGGTGAAGTGGCATTCGGTCACTTCGGGAATCTTTTCGAATTCAGGCACCACGGAGTTGTACATGGCGCCGCGTTCGAGGTTAACCCCGATGTAGGTGCAGGTGCTGTAGCCCAGGAGCTGCGGGTTCACGGTATATCCGGAGCCGGTGATTATACCCAGTTCGGTCATGCGCTGGATGCGCTGGTGGATGGCGGCGCGCGATACGCCGCATACTTGTGCCACATCCTTCGAGGGGATGCGGGCGTTGTGCATTACGATGGAAAGAATACGTCGGTCAAGATTGTCGATACAGTCTAAACGGTCCATATGTTGGTTTATATGTGTGATGATATGTGCAAAGGTAGCGATTTTTTTGATTTTTGCTGGCAAAATGTCAAAAAATAACGTGGTTGTGCAGGTTTTCTCCGGCGATAGCGGGCGCAACAGATGCAAAAAGCGCCGTGTCATTGAGTTTTTTGACACGGCGCCTTGAGGCATGAGAAATCGTTATTTGGCGGAGAGAGAATGGAGAGGGAAAAAGAGAGTGGGATGGGATAGAGGAGGAGAGGGGAGAATGAGTGCAGGGATTTGGCCGTCAGTTGACGCTGGAACCGCTCATGTAGCGGACGAATACGGTGGCTGTGGTGGTGGCTATGCGCTGGTCGTCGTCGCCGGTGGTGATTTCGGTGAGCACGAGCTGCAGGGTTGTTGTCGTGATTTCCGGCACATAGAAGGGGATGCGCTCGTCGGGCGTGGGTGCGAACAGCAGATATTCGTTGTAGTATGCCCAGTAGCCGCGTGCTTTCTCGGTCCAGTCTTCGATATCCTCGGGGCGCTCGTACTGCACCATCACGCCGTTGCTCTGGATGTCGTAGCGCAGTCCCGGGTTGGGGTTGGTGGTCTGGCTCACGTCCACCCAGGTTGCTTTCCCGTCGATGAGGCGCTCTTCCTGTACTTTGACGGTCTGGTTCACGGCACGCCACTGGCCGATGATTTCGGCGGGATATTGCGGTGTGTTGTCCTCATCGTCATTGCTGGTGAGGCAGGATGTGAATGCGAATGCCGCGGTGGCAGCTATGGCCAGGGCCACAAGCGTGCTGAAAGCATGGCGCATGCGTTTGGTCACTTGTTCTTTCATAAAAGTCTTTTAAGGATAGATAAGTTTAGGAATTTTGTATGTAATCGAATTAACTAACGCGAAATTACCTAAAATCGGATATCTAAAATCGGGGCGACACACAATTTTTTGTTTCTTTATGAGTTAAATGAATATACGGATACAATATTTTAAAAATAGTTAACGTTATAATGTCGACCCTTTCAGCCGTCAGCATGTGCCACCGGTCAGTGATTTTATTATCGGAATCGATGCAGAAAGCTATAAAACGTATATTCGACGTACTGTTCTCCCTCATCGTCATCGTGGCGCTCGCCCCGGTGTGGATTGTGGTGTCGCTTTGGATAGCATGCACCTCGAAGGGGGGCGTTTTTTTCCGTCAGAAGCGCACGGGGCTTGACGGCCGCGACTTCAATCTGCTGAAATTCCGCACGATGTATGTCAACGACCAGGCCGACAGCGTGCAGGCCAACAGCACGGATCCGCGCATCACCCGTTCGGGTCATTTCCTGCGCCGCACGTCGATCGACGAGCTGCCGCAGCTTTTCAACATCCTCAAGGGTGATATGAGCCTCATCGGCCCTCGCCCACACATGGTGGCCCACACCATCTATTATTCAGCACGCGTGCCACGGTATATGGACCGTCACCGCATGCGTCCCGGTCTCACCGGTCTGGCTCAGGTGCGCGGCTATCGCGGCGCCACACCGCAGGTGGCCGACATGGCGCGCCGCGTGCAGGCCGACATAGAGTATGTGGAGCATTTCTCCCTGCTGCTCGACCTGAAGATTTTCACCCTCACCGTGTGGAAAATGCTCACCTTCAAGCTCTGATTTCCCCACACATCCGATTCATTCACATAGTTCAAGGCGTTATCTCGTCCGGTTTGTGTATGTATACGCCGGACGCACGAGTCGTGCGTCCGCATGCAGAAGATATCGTAATGTATTGAATTGTAGGGACATGCCTTTGGCATGTGAGGCAACCGGGCGTTACAATGAGTAGCAAAACCGGTCTCACATGCCAAAGGCATGTCCCTACAAATTAGGTTATTATCTCGTGCGTCCGCAAATGCGGGGGGTGGGTTCTTACAGATCCTCGTCAAGCGAGAAATCGTCGTCCGAATCGTCGAAATCGAGCTGCGGGTCCTCGGCATCGGGAGCTTCCTGTTCGTCGGCATCGGTGGCGTCGTCCTGGGCTGCCGCACCCTTGGCTGCCGCACCTTTTTTAGGCTTGGCTGCCTTTGTAGTGGTGGATGATGCCTGCAGGGCCTCCATTATCTTGGCCTCGAGTTCCTCGGCGAGTTCGGGGTTGTCGAGCACCACCTGCTTGGCGGCGTCGCGTCCCTGCGCCAGTTTCGAGCCGTTGTAGCTGAACCATGAGCCGCTTTTCTGTATGATGTCGTATTCCACGCCGAGGTCGATGATTTCGCCTGCCTTCGAGATGCCCTCGCCGAACATGATGTCGAACTCGCAGCGTTTGAAGGGGGGAGCCACCTTGTTTTTCACCACTTTCACCTTGGCGCGTTTGCCGAACACCGTGTCGCCGTCCTTGATGGATGTGCCGGGGCGGATGTCGATGCGCACGGAGGCGTAGAATTTCAGCGCGTTACCGCCGGTGGTAGTCTCTGCGGGGCCGAACATCGTGGCGCCGATTTTTTCGCGCAGCTGGTTGATGAACACGCACACTGTGTTGGTGCGCGAGATGGTGCCGGTGAGTTTACGCATGGCCTGCGACATGAGGCGTGCCTGCAGACCCACGTTGCGGTCGCCCATATCGCCCTCGATTTCGCTCTTGGGGGTGAGGGCGGCCACCGAGTCGACCACGAGTATGTCGATGGCAGCCGAGCGGATCAGCTGCTCGGCAATCTCCAGGGCCTGTTCGCCGTTGTCGGGCTGTGCTATGAGCAGGTTGGTCACGTCCACACCGAGTTTTTCGGCATAGAAGCGGTCGAAGGCATGCTCGGCGTCGATCATTGCCGCGATGCCCCCTTTGCGCTGTGCCTCGGCTATGGCGTGGAGGGCCAGGGTGGTCTTACCCGACGATTCCGGACCGTAGATTTCCACGATGCGCCCTTTCGGGTAACCGCCCACCCCCAGGGCGTAGTTCAGACCGATAGAGCCGGAGGGGATCACATCCACCTTCTCCACGGCCTCGTCGCCGAGTTTCATGATGGCGCCGCGGCCATAGTTCTTTTCTATGTTGCTCAGGGCCTGGGTCAGGGCGTTGGCCTTGGCCTGCTTGGGGTCAAGCTTGTCGGAGGCTTTCTTTATGGGTGCTTTTTTTGGTGCTGCCATGTCTGTATAGTGTTTTTTTGATTTTTCTTTTCTGTGTGATGCAAATTTACGCCACCTGATGGGCAACATTGCGGCACATGCAGGTTAATGTTTTATAACGACGCGCAAATGCCCTTTTGGGCATCGGCCGTTCCACAAATATACGTTTTTTTCGCCAATAAACCCCACGTTACCTCTCCGCCGCAAAAATTTTTCTCTTCGCAAGCCTCGCATTCCCCGTTATTACCACCACATTGTAGGGACATGCCTTTGGCATGTGAGGCCGGATGGTCCCAAACGAATTATGTCGGTCTGTGGTTATTGTGAAATACGGGGTTGATTCACATGCCAAAGGCATGTCCCTACAATTCAATTGGTTGCATGTTGTGATTGGACGGTAGGGGCATAAAAAACGAGAAATTGCCGTCACGGTAACTTCTCGCTAAATAATAAACCAATCATTATCACATTTCTTGCAATGGAAAAAGTAATTTTGCTATGTACTATTAAAACACCGGGCGAATAAAATGGTTCGCCCGGTGCAAAAATTTTTTTATTTTTTTTCGTCGCCCCAGCGGAACGCCCGTTTTGAGCATCCGTCAATCCGGCAATATTTAGGGTGGCTGTAGGGTCGCGACCTGTCGCGACTGCAGGCGGGGTGGATGATAACTACAAGGCTTGGAGTCAAGTCTATTCCGCCGGGTTGCAGTCGCGACAGGTCGCGACCCTACAATTTTGTGGTGTTCACAAGGTTGGGGGTGTTGTGGCCGCGACAGGTCGCGACCCTACAATCGGATGGTAATCAATGGGAGTAGCCGATTGTTAAACAACAAAAAGAAACAAATCCAATATATCGATGGAAAAGATTGATTTTAGGGTGTGCTAATTATAGAAACAATCAATATCCCATCTTGCTACATTGTTCTCGATGTACTCTGCTATCCTGTTTCCGTCGTGGGAACCTCGGATAATGTGCTCGTGATAACGACTTTGCCAGCCGAACTCGATGCCATGTTTATTGGCATGGCGTGTCACGTGAGCCTTGATACCTCCAATTAAAACCGCCAATCGTGAATTGTAGTGTGTGGATAAAGGAATAGCTGTATTGGTGGCTAAGGATATTCTGGCTAATTGATTGAGTTTTCCCAAGTTTGCAGTCGCGACAGGTCGCGACCCTACAATTGAGATAATGGCATGAAAGTGGTTCGGCATCACAACGAACATCAGAACCGTTATGTCCGTAAAATGGGAGGAGACATCACGGAGATTATTTTCCAGACATTTGCCTAAAACACTCAGATGCATGTCCCCATTGTATATTTCGCCCAAATAATGCCGCTTGTCACGGGTACATACCGTCACAAAATATGTGCCTCCATTATAATCATGGAAGTTCGCTCGTGGATATCTGCGGTACGGCAAGTCGTTTGATCCCATCAATAGCGTTTTATTGTGAGGGCGAAATTGTAATCGTTTATTTGTAGGGTCGCGACCTGTCGCGACTGCAGGCGGGGTGGATGATAACTACAAAGCTTGGAGTCAAGTCTATTCCGCCGGGTTGCAGTCGCGACAGGTCGCGACCCTACAAATTGGTGGTGTTCACAAGCAGGGGAGGTGGAAGGCGGCGCGGACGCGGTCCACGTAGTCGAGCTTCTCCCAGGTGAAGAGCTCCACTTCGAGGGTTCGGTCGCCCTGGAAACGGGAGTGGAACGTCTTGGTCACCTTGCGAGGTGTGCGGCCTATGTGGCCGTAGGTGGCTGTCTCCAGATAGATGGGGTTGCGCAGTTTCAGGCGTCGCTCTATGGCTGCGGGACGCATGTCGAAAATCTCCGACACAATTTTTGAAATCTCGCCGTCGGTGAGGTTCACCTTGGCCGTGCCGCGTGTGTTGACATACAGGCTCACCGGATGTGCCACGCCGATGGCATAGGCCACCTGTACCAGGGCCTGGTCGGCCACTCCGGCCGCCACGAGGTTCTTGGCGATGTGGCGTGCGGCGTAGGCTGCCGAACGGTCCACCTTCGAGGGGTCCTTGCCGGAGAATGCGCCGCCGCCGTGGGCGCCGCGTCCGCCGTAGGTGTCGACGATGATTTTGCGGCCTGTCAGACCGGTGTCGCCGTGGGGGCCGCCGATCACGAATTTACCCGTTGGGTTCACATGCAGTTTGATGTCCGGGCCGAACAGGCTGCGTATTTCTTCGGGCACCACCTCGAGCAACCGTGGCAGGAGCACCTGCTCCACGTCGCGGCGGATGGTGGCAAGCATCTGCTCGTCGGCTTCGGCCTGGGTGCGTCCCTCGCCGGGGAGGATGAACTCGTCGTGCTGTGTGGATACCACGATGGTGTCCACGCGCACGGGGCGGTGCTGCTCGTCATATTCCACCGTCACCTGGCTTTTCGAGTCTGGGCGCAGGTAGGATTTGCGCGATCCGTCGGGGGCGATGTAGGTCATGGCCGATTCGTCGCGGCGTATCTTCGACAGCTCTTTCAGGATGGCATGACTGAGGGCCACTGTCAGGGGGATGTAGAGCGGGGTCTCGTTGCAGGCGTAGCCGAACATCATCCCCTGGTCGCCGGCGCCCTGTGCCTCGGCGTCCTCGCGTTCCACGCCACGGTTGATGTCGGGGCTCTGCTCGTGCACGGCGGTGATCACGCCGCACGATTCGGCATCGAATTTCAGTGCCGAATGGTTGTAGCCTATCGATTTGATTACGCGGCGGGCGGTGTCGGCAAGGTCGACCTGTGCGTTCGATTTCACTTCGCCGGCTATCACCACCTGACCGGTTGTCACCAGGGTTTCACACGCCACTTTCGACGTCGGGTCGTAGGTGAGCATTTCGTCGACGATGGCGTCGGAAATCTGGTCGGCAACCTTGTCGGGATGCCCCTCCGAAACGGATTCGGACGTAAAAAGATAATTCATAGGAATTTTTAGCATTTTTTTTAGTGGTTGCAAGCAATCAAATTTTTCCACGTATATATGTTGCGCCCCGGTGGCGGTGCATATACGCACGTCTTGCGGAGTCCGGGGTAATGGTGTCGCGCATCGGGGCGCACCTTATGTGAGGAGCCTTTAAGGGGATTGCTGTCTGAGCCGAAAAGGCGCCGCAAAGTTACGAAAAAATTTAAAGATGCACAATGGGCGATGCACGATGGGCGATTCACGATGCACGATTCACGATGCACGATGCACAATGCAAAAAAAGGCGAAAGCCTGATGCCATCTGGGTGGAATTGTAGGGTCGCGACCTGTCGCGACTGCAGGCGAGGTTAGTGGGGAATAATAGCGCCGATATCCAGTTTGTTCCGCTGGGTTGCAGTCGCGACAGGTCGCGACCCTACAATATGGCGATTATCACATGATTGCTTGATTAGGGGCTGGATGGCATGGATGATGGGGGCGCTATGTATAGCGCCCGTACAGTGGTATGGGAAACTGTTATGGGGTGTTATTGTAATGTGTCGGGGGAGATGCCGCATTCGGCGATGAGGCGCTCCACATCTTTTTTCAATTCCGGGATGTGACGGATTACCAGACTCCATAGGAAATCCGGTTTTACGGAATCGTAACCGTGTATTATGCGGTTGCGGGTATCAATTATTGCCCTGGCATTCGGGAGCGGAAAATCACGTTGGATTTTCAGAATGCGATTTATGGCTTCGCCCATTATTTCCGCCTTTCGTTCTACGGCGCTCCGGCGCAGATAATCTTTTTCAAATATATCGTAGCGCATGGGATAGGCATAGAAGTAGCTTTCAACTTCTTCTATGGCCTTTTTGATGTCGTAAAGGTAGACGGCGATGTAATCATCCATAAATCAATTGCTTTTTCTTGTCGACTAATGCCTTGAAAATCGGGTTGAGGTTATTGCCGTATTCTATCAGGTCCACTTTGCGGTTGAGCAGCTGTTCCAGTGCATCCTTCAGGGCAAAGTAGTTGCTGAAATAGTCAAACTTGTCATGGTCAACCTGGCCGAAATCCACAAGCATATCCACGTCGCTCTGGTCGTTGAATCTGTCCGTGAGGATTGACCCGAAAACCGACAGTGTCTTGACCCCGTGCTTGCGGCATAAGTCGAAGATGTGTTGCAGATTGAGCTCGATCAGTTTCATGTGGATTCTATGGGTTGTCGATGTGGCAAATGTAATGATTATTTCTTATATATAAACGTTTTTGTGGGAAAATCGTTTGACATCCACGGCCACGACCCCTGCGATGATGCACAATTGATGATGCACGATTCACGATGGGCGATGCACTAACATTAATCCAATGCATTTGGGCGGTGGGTTGTGGTTGTAGGGTCGCGACCTGTCGCGACTGCAGGCGAGGTTAATGGGGAATAAAAGCGCCGATATCCAGTTTGTTCCGCTGGGTTGCAGTCGCGACAGGTCGCGACCCTACAATATGGCGATTATCACATGATTGCTTGGGGCGGGGGGGAAAACGAGACAGGGGCGCACGTGGTGCGCTCACCCATGTTCGGTGCCACCCCACGATGCGCTTCGCTTTCATGGGGTTCACCACAGCCCATCTGGATGGAATTGTAGGGTCGCGACCTGTCGCGACTGCAGGCGTGGTTAATGGGGAATAAAAGCGCCGATATCCAGTTTGTTCCGCTGGGTTGCAGTCGCGACAGGTCGCGACCCTACGTTTGGTGAGCACGCCGATTGGATGGCTGGGGGGCCGGGGGATAACGAGGCAGGGGCGCACTGGTGTGCGCCCCTGCGGTGGGTTGTGTTTAATAGGGGATTACTTGCGGATGAGCTGTTTGCTTACCTTGTTGCCCTGACGAACGATGTAGAGGCCGGTGGTGGGCTCTGCAACGCGTACACCTTGCATGTTGAAGTATTCAACGGGGGCGTTTTCGTCGATTTCGGTGTCAAGTGCGATGCTGTCAACGCCAGACTGTGCGTTGTCATCCCATTTCTGAAGCTTGATGTCGGTGTAAGCGTGCCAGTAGCCGTCGCCGGTGTTCTGGTTTTTGCCGAGGCCGACCCAAACTTTGGTGGGAGCATCGAGTGTGAACTCTACGCCCTGACGCCATTTCTCACCTTCGTTTACGAACGCTGCAGACGATTCGCGCTCAGAGCCGGAGTCGTCGGCGGTGGTGCACTTGTTTTTAACGGTGTACTGAAGTTGATCCGGTTTGCCGGCATTGTGATATTCTTCCAGAGCTTCGCGTGGGTTGTTGTCGGGCATGATGCTCAGGTCACCGTTGCAGATTTCCCAGCAGTCCTTTACGCGAGTGCGAACGTCAACATTGTCTTTGAGGTCACCCATGTCCACGTCTTCGTAGCCGAGGTCTTTGGGGCAAGTTTCATTTTTCGACATAAAGATATAGGCATGCTGATAGCGGTCTTCACCTACTTCATCGTAGTCTTTTGCTTCGAACCAGTCTTTGGGCGAGCGGCTCATGCAGCCGTAGCCGGGTTTGGCTTTACCGGGCCATTTGTGGTCGTACTGTACACCGTTTTCGTCAACGGTTGAACCGTAGCGGTGGAAGCAGAGCATGGAGAAGTAGTATTTACCTGCGGGAAGTTCAACCTGCTGTGCGGTCTTGTAAGGAGAGCCACCGCATTTGCGATAGTTACCGCCTTTACGGTTGATGTCGGGAGTCTTTTCCTTGTTCTCTGTGCTCCAGTTGTCCCAGTTGCGCTTGAAATCGATACCGGTTGAGAAATCGCCATTTACGATACCGTTTGTAGTTACTTCGGCACCGTCTTTGGTGAGTTTAAAGTTGTCAAACGCACACCATTCGTCGTAGTAGCAACCTGTGTTGCAGATACCGATGATGAGTTCACCACCCTGATGGTCAAATTCAACTTTGTTGGCGTATTTGCCTGCTGCGAATGCTTTGTTGGCTTCTTCGAGGCCGTTGGGGAAGTGTTTTGCAGGATCAAAAGCCTCTCCATCGCCCGGACGTGCCTTAAGTTCTGCTGTCAGGCCGGTTACTGGTTCTTTTTTGTCGTTGATAAAGATGTAGGCTGTGTTAAGGTCTGCATTTCCGTCCTGATGCTCTATAGAGTAGTTGTTGCCACCGCAGCGGTAAAGGGCATTTGCTGTGAGGACATAATGGCCGGCCGGCTGTTCACCAAGGTTCTGATAAGCTTTGAAAGCACCGCACCATACTTCTGCAACACCATGGTCAACGGCTGCGATATAGCCCTGCCATCCGGGGATGAAGGTGGGGTCCTGAAGATACTGGCGTGTCACGTCGACATAGGCGCCTGCATAAGCGGAGGCAGCAACAGCTGCAGCACCGAGCAGCATTGCGCTGCGTTTCATGTAGTTTTTTAACATGAGCTTTTTGTTTAAGGTTAGTAATAGATAGTTAGTTATGTTTGTTTGGAAAGGCAGGGGGAGCATCGGAGGAACGCGCCCCCTGCCGGTTGTAATTTAAGGTCTAAGCCGAAATCAGATGCCCTGATAGCCGGGGTTCTGGCTCCAGTTGAGGTTGGTGTTGAGCATGTCGCGGTGGATAGGCATAAGGCGGCGGTTGGGATCCTTCACTCCGGGGCGGTCAACCCAGTGGAACTGGGTATGATCAGCATCGTCCCATACTTTGTAGCGGTTTTTCTGACCCCAGTCGTCCTCGAATTTGCCGAAACGTATGAGGTCGTTGCGACGCCAGGGTTCGAGGATGAATTCACGTGAGCGTTCGTCACAAAGTTCGTCCATTGTGGGGGGCGTTGTCAGTTCGGGTGCGCTCGAGCAACGGCGGATTTCGTTGAACAGGCTCATGGGGGTGTCACCGAGTGTGGCCTGTGCGCCGCGCATGATGCATTCAGCCTTGGTGAGCAGAATGTCGGCGAAGCGGAAGATAGGCGAGTCGTTGGCCTGCTGGCGCCCCCACAGCGAATAATCCTCTTCGCGCGGGGGATATTTGAAGCAGCGTGCGCCTTTCTGAATGTTCAGGAGTGCGGTTCCGTTTTTCAGGTTGGTTGCGTTGAATGCCGGAACGGCTTCATCGCCGAGCGAGTAAATCGAAGCGTCCTCGAAGTCAAAGTCGGCACGGAAATTCAACTGGAAGTTGTTTTTGGTCGGGTTGTCAATATTTTTGCAGACCATGACCGGTGTGGTAGTCTTGTTGAACTGTGCGTCGTAGGCATAGACTGGTCCTGAAAGAATCATGTCGTTACGCTCGTCGCCGGGAAGAGTGAAGCGGTCTACACACTCTTTAGTCAGAACGGTCTGTCCGGCAACCGACTGACTGTTCTTCCATCCGAACAGATAAGGATAGCACATAGAATCTTTCTTGAACCCAAACCAGCGGTACCAAGTGGTGGTGCCGTCACCCTTTGTTGCGGGGTCAACGTCGAGGGCGTAGATAAAGTCCTTGATATGTACACCGTTATCGGGGTAGAATTTTTTACGGTAGCCGTGGCCAACCTCGAAAAGTCCACTCTGAATAATCTGGTCACACCAGTACACGCAGTCGTTGAGCTTTTCGTTAGGTGTGGAGCCTGTCACGGTTGTGATGTCGTTGGTGTAAACACCCCAGTTGAGATAGAGTTTCACGAGCAGCGCGGCTGCCATCCAGTAGTTGGGCTTGCCGTAGGTGGAGATGTCGTTGGCTTTGCTCAGACCACCTTCCTGATTGAGGATGGCGAGGAGTTCACTTTCAAGATAACGTGCCACATCGGCGCGGGGAGCGCGGTCGAGCACTTCGCCTTCATCAAGCACATGGTTCATCAGGGGGGTATCGCCGTAAAGTTCCATCATCCAGAACAGATAGTAGGCACGGATAGCACGGAGCGGTGCTACAACGGGATCATCGAAAGTCGGGCCGCCGTAGGCTGCGATTCTTTCGTTGGTGTAGGTCAGACCTGCCATGGCACCTTCCATACCGGCTTTTGTACGCCAGTTGTCAAGATGAAGCGAGTGGATAGATGCGTGGGTGTAACGACCGTCATCCCAGTAGTTGCTTGCACCGAAGCAGCAACCCATGACTTCGTCACCCTGATTGATTACACCTTCAGCGAAGTCGCGGCCAAACCATCCGTGAAGGAAACGGTAGCAGCCGTTGAACTCACCCTCTACCGCAATTGGGTTGTCGGGGAATTCGGTGTATTTGGTGTTAAGATCCGTGTCGAGGTCAGTACATGCAGTTCCGGCAAGCAGACCTGAGAGAATCAAACCTTTGATATATAATTTCATGGTGTTTATTTCTATTTAAAACAGAATGTTCGGATTGGGTTTAGAAGTTCACGTTTACACCTACGAGCACCTGACGTGTGCGAGGATAGTGGTCGGAACGGGTGTCGTGTCCCGGTGCAAGACCGCCGAGGTTGATTTCGGGGTCGCGGCCGGTGTACTTGGTGATGGTGAAGAGGTTGTTGCCCGACACATAGAGGCGCACATCCTTGAGCCAGCCGTTGAAGCAGTTGCGGAAGGTGTAGCCGAGTGTGAGGGTCGACAGTTTGAAGTAGGAGCCGTTCTCCAGATAGCGCTGCGAGGGATAATGTGCGCGAACGTCGGTAGGCAACTGCTCGTCGCGGATAGATGCCATCACGTTCTTACCCTGTGAAATACCGCCGACGTAGGAGAAGTAGGCTTTGGGTTCGTTGAAAATCTTCTGTCCGAACACGCCGGTGAAGAAGATGTTGAGGTCCCAGTTTTTCCAGGTGATGGTGTTGTTCCATCCCATGGTGAGTTTGGGTTGTGCATTACCCATATAGATGCGGTCGTCCTGTGCAGGCTCACTGGTGGTTTCGTGATTGCCGTCGGCATCGAGAATGGGGTTGCCGTCGCCGTCATAGCGGTAGAAGATGGACTCTCCGGCATCGTTATAACCTGCCCAATCCCAGAGATAGAAGGAGCCGATGGGCTTGCCCTCTACGATACGCTGGGTATTGCAGCCCTGCGAGAGGCCGGGGAGGTTCGGGTCATATTGATTGAGCACGCCGGCGTTGAATTCGGAGTTGGATACGCTGACAACCTCATTCTTGTTGTGCGAGAAGTTGAGCGAGGTCGACCAGTTCCAGTCTTTGGTCTGGATGGGTACTGCATTGATGGTAACTTCGATACCACGGTTGCGCATCTTGCCCACATTGGCGGTGAGGGTGGCAACGGGATAGTGCGCAAGTGATACGGGGTAGTCCCAGATCATGTCCTTGGTCGATTTGTTGTACCATTCGATCGTACCGTTGATGCGGCCGTTGAGGAATGCGAAGTCCAGACCGAGGTTGACCATGGTTGTGGTTTCCCACTTGAGGTCGTCGTTGACGTTACGTGCGGAAGTCAGACCCTTGTAGGATGTGGTGGCGCCTGTTATGGGATCCACGTAGTCGAAGCGGGTTGTAGTGTCATAGAAGAATCGGGCGGCATAGATGTCGAAGCCCTGAGAGTTACCGCTCTGGCCCCAGCCTGCGCGGAGCTTGAGGTCGGTGAAGATGCCGAGATCCTTGATGAAGCTCTCCTCGCTCAGACGCCATGCTGCAGATGCGGAGGGGAAGGTAGCCCACTTGTTGTTCGAACCGAACACCGAGGCACCGTCGCGACGTACGGCTGCCTGCAGGATGTAGCGGCCGGCGTAGCTGTAGTTGGCACGTCCGTAGAACGAAATCATCTTGGTGTGGTTCTGCAGATTACCCCATACCGGGTCGGTATCCCAGGAGTTGGCCATGCCTATGTTGTTCCATCCAAGGGTATCGTCATAGTAGTTATAGCCGCGTGCGCCGAAGCCTTCGCCGTTCTTATGCTCTTCCCAGGAGTAACCTGCCATGAGGGCGAGTTTGTGGTCCTGATTGAAAGTCTTGTCGTAGTTGGCGTAGATTTCCATGAGCTTGCACCAGTCGTCGGTCACGTTGCGCGAAGATTCGCCGTGGCGGGTGTTGTTCTGCGACTGAGTGGAAGTGTAGTCCTTGTAGTGGTAGTTCTGTGTCTCGTAGTTGAAGTTGGCGTTGAGGGTCAGGCCGTCGATGATGAGAAGGCTTGCCTTGCCGGTGAACTGCAGACGCTTGAATGTGGCCATCGAGCGGTTCTCGTAGATGAGCGACAGGGGGTTGTAGTTCTGCGAGATGGTCTTGTCGGAGTACCATGAACCGTCGGGGTTGGTGGCGGGTACGAGAGGAGAGTAGTAATACATACCTTCGTAAACCGAACTTCCCTGAATAGCACGGGGCACACCCCACTCCTTGCGGATGTTGCCGTTGATGCCGGCGCCGAGGGTGAGACGCTCCTTCAGGATCTTGGTCTCTACATAGGCGCGGCCTGTGAAGAGGTTGTTGCCCACACCGCGGATGATACCGTCACGCTTGGTGTAGGTGAGCGATGCGTTGTAGGTTGTGGTCTTGTTGCCGCCGGAGATTGAGAGCGAGTGGTTTGTGGCGAAACCGGTGCGCTGCACCTCGTCGGCCCAGTTTGTGTCTGCGCCCTTGTCGTTGGGGATGGTGATTCCGTTCTCTTCAGCATATGCACGGAGTTCGCTTGCGGACATCATTTTATGGTCGCTGGCGATTTTCTCCCAGGACACATAGCCCTGATATGTTACGCGGGCGGGGCCTTCGGAACCTTTCTTGGTGGTTACGATGATGACGCCGTTGGCTGCCTTCGAACCGTAGATGGCTGTGGCAGAGGCGTCGCGGAGCACGTCGATGCTTTCGATGTCGGCCGGTGGGATGAGGTTGAGGTTAACGCCGGGGATACCGTCGACAACATACAGAGGCGATGTGGAGCCGTTGAGGGTGGAGGCACCGCGTAGGGTGATGGAGTTCACGCCGCCGTTGGGGTCGGAGTTCTGAACCACCACGAGGCCGGGGACCTTACCCTGCAGGAGCTGACCGGGATCGGTGTATGCACCCACGTTGAGGTCCTTGGAGTTGACTGTGGAGATGGAGCCGGTGAGGTCCTTGCGGGTCATTGTACCGTAGCCGATGACAACGACTTCGTCCAGGAGGGCTGCGTCCTCATTAAGTGTGATCTTGAGGTTGGTGCCTTTCACGGGCACTTCCTTGGTGGTGTAGCCCACGTATGACACGACGAGTGTCTTGCCCTGGGCAGCGTTGATGGTGAAGTTACCGTCGAGGTCGGTGGATGTGCCGCTTGCGGTGCCTTTCACGATGACGGTGGCGCCCATGAGGGGCTCGTCGTTTTGGTCGACAACCGTACCAGTCACGTTGGCCTGCGCCCATGCCGCGGTGCTCACGAGGAGGCTCATAAGCACAAGCACCATGCGCGAGAAAATCCCTTTATGGGACTGTAATGATTTCTCTTTTTCCATACTGAGAAACATGGTTGGTTTTAAGGTAAGATAATAGATGTTGATAAGTGTTGCAATTTAAAGTGGGAGAGATGAATAAGGATGGTAAGGCAGAGAGTTGTGTTCATGGATGTTACGGCCACTCCTGGCCGGAGTGAGAGAGTGCCCGCAAATTCGGGTATGCAAATATAATTGAAAAAATACATAACAAGTGTTTTTTACACACTTGTTAGCAATTTTTAACGATTCACGATGCACGATTCACGATGCACGATGGGCGATGGGCGATGCATGATGCACGATGCACGATGCATGATGGGCGATGCACGAGGGACTAACATTAATCCAATGCATTTGGGCGGTGGGTTGGTGGTTGTAGGGTCGCGACCTGTCGCGACTGCAGGCGAGGTTAATGGGGAATAAAGCGTCTGATATCCAGTTTGTTCCGCAGGGTTGCAGTCGCGACAGGTCGCGACCCTACAATATGGTGATTATCACATGATTGCTTGGATGGCGGGAAAAACGAGGCAGTCGCGACAGGTCGCGACCCTACAATATGGTGATTATCACATGATTGCTTGGATGGCGGGAAAAACGAGGCAGGGGCGCACGTGGTGTGCGCCCCTGCGTTGGGTTTATGGCGGCGGGTGAGGCCGCCTTGGTTGGGGTTTATGGCGGCAGGGATGGCCGCCGGGGTGTGTGTTTTAGAGGGTCAGGGATCAGCGTACCATGATCTTGAGGGTTTCGGCATTGCCGTCGGCTGTGGTGGCGCGGACAATGTAGAGTCCTGCGTGGAGGCCGGTGGTGGCGAGGGTGTCGAAGCCTGCTGCCATCTGGCGTCCCTGTGCATCGTAGAGGGCGATTGCACGGCCTTCGGCTGTGATGATGCCGTTGGCGTAGCTGATGGCATTGTTGTCGGCGCCGATGGCCACGATTGCCGAGGAGTTGGTCACGGTGACGGTGGCTGTGGCGGTCTTACCCTTGCATGTGGCGGTTACGGTGGTGGTGCCTTCGGTCTTGCCGAGGGTCAGGACGATGCCTACGAGATTGTCGTTGCCTTCAACGGGAACGAGGTTGGTCCATTCGGCGATGGCGGGGTTGGCTACGCTGATTGAAGCGTTGTCCGAGAACTCAAAGAGGTCAGCGAAACCTTCCACTTCAAGGTAGAGGGTGATTTCAGCCTCGGGTGCGCCTGTGTAGGCGGCGGGGGTGAACTGGAGGGAAACTCCGATGTTGTCCTCATAGTAGAGGGTGGGAACGCGGTACATGAATGTGGGCTGCTGATTCCAGGGATTAGCTGAGTCGGAGCCGAATTTGAATCCGAGGCCGGCGAAGAATTCTGCGGCGTCGTCAAGTTCGTCGAGGGCGGTTGTTGTGCCTTCGGTGGCGAGGGGTTCGCCGTCGGCAGCCTCAACAGGAGCGATTGCGCTTACCACGTGGTTCACGCCGATTTTCACCTCGGGCTGTGCGGGAACTTCCTGGTAACTGCCGGCCGAGCTGTTGGGGTCGTTGGGGTCGTATTCGGGGTTGTCGACCCACATGTTGCGAGTACCGTCGTCGATTGTGGTGTAACCTACGATGCGGTGTGCTGCTTTGGGCTCTGTGCCGACGTTGAACGACTGGAGAGCAACGATGTTGTTCTCGATGATGTAGCCGGCTTCGGGGAGTTCGGGTGCGCCGAGCTGGCCGAGGATACCGCCCACATTCTCATCGGCGGTGATTGTGCCTTCAACCACGCAGTTCTTCACGATGGAGCGCAAGGTGTTGTTGGCGATGATACCGCCGGCGTTGGAGTTGGTGGCTTCAAGTGTGGCGTTCACATGGCAGTCGGTCACGGTGGAGGGTTCTGCGTTGGCCACGGCCATCACGCCTGCCACGTTGTTGCGGCCCTTGAATGTGCCGGATACGAATGCGTTCTTAACCTCGCAGCCGCGTGCGTCGTAGACAATACCTGCCAGGCCGCGTGCATGAGTGAAGTTGAAGTCGGCGTCCTTTACGGCGCAGTCGATGAACTTACAGTTGTCGGCAACATTGGCCAGAGCGGCGAAGTTGATGCTGACATTCTCGAGGGATGCCTTGGGGTTGATCATGTGCACGTTCTCGAAGTCGGCATAGCGCGCGGTGTGAGCAAGGAGGGCGTGCTGCTTGGTGCCGAGCAGGTTGGTGGCGGCATGGTGGAATGTGACGCCGTCGAAGGTGATGTTGCGGATGGCGGCGCGTGGGGCATCGGTGGTCTCCTCTTCATCCTCGGTGGCGGGACGCTCGCCGATGTTGTTGAACAGGGCCTTCTTGTTGCTCATCGCGTCGAGGCTCAGGTAGAGGTTCTTCACCGAGTGTCCGCGACCGTCGATGGTGCCGGTGAATGTGCCTTCAATCGAACCGATGGCGCGGTTCTCCATGTCGACGTTGGCAGCGAGGGCAAAGTGAGATGTGAGGTTGTTGCGGATGCGGTTGAAGTCGCCGTAGGTGTAGATGAGGTAAGGATCCTCAACTGTGCCCTGACCTTCGAAATCGTTGAGCGGCAGGCCGATGAATTCGATGTTGGCGGGGTTCGAGAATTTGCTTCCGTCGTGGTATTCAAGAATGATGAAGCGCTTGTTGGGGTTGTTTGACACGTAGGCTGTCTCGTAGTCGTGCTCGTCGGGGAGCTCACGTTTTGCAAGAATCTTGCCGGTTTCGTCGACAACGGCGGCAGCGAGGCTGGTGCCCACTTTGCCTTCTCCTTTCCAGGTGTAGAGCCAGAGGAGATACTCATATTTGCTGTCGGTGTTGTAGAGATAGGGGTCGAGTACCTCGGCTGTAACCAGTGCGTAGGCTTTGGCAGTGTTCTCGGGGAGGGTGAGGGTGTCCATGTGGTGGAGTGTGCCGTCGGGACGGAAGTAAGCCACATAGGAGAAAGCGCTTTCGCCTTCGGCTGTTGCTGCGAGGGCTGCGTTGGCTGCGTAGAGCACACCACCTTCGCCGGGCACACGTGTGGGCACGGACGAGAGGATATAGACGTTGCCTTCATACACGAAGAGCGAAGGGAGTTCGCCTTTGAACTCGAGCGAAGGCCAGTCGTAGAGGCGTGTAACATCGTCGCCTTCGTCGTTCTTGACGTCGAATCCGAGCTGCATGGGGTGACCCTCAATAGCGGGGAATTCAGTGAAAGCACCGCTCTCGGTTCCGAACTCCTTGATTTTTTTGCCGGTCTTGTCGTAGACTTCATAGAAAGCCACGCTTTCGTCCTGCTGGAGGTTGGAGTCGACGATTGTTATGACAAAGCAGGGGTCGTTGCCGGTACCGAAGTCCCATGTAACGTCCTTTTCGCCGCGGAAGTTGCCCAGAGCGTATGAGCGCCAGTGATATTTCGAGGGGTCGGAAATCTCGGCAACGGGTATGGTGACAGTGTAGGTGGGGGTGAGCTTGATGGCATCGGGGTCGGTGTCGTCCTCGATGAGCGGCTCATTGCCCACCTTATACATCTCGATGATGTAGTGGTTGTCGGGTGTCATTACAGGCACGTCGGCGCTGCTGTCGAGCAGATAGGGCTTCTCGAGGTAGGATTTTACCGAGTAGACATCGTTGCCGTCGAGCACCACGAACAGAGGCACAGCCTCGTTGAGGCCGTCGCCGGGTGTCTGGCTTGTGGTCTGCTGCACGATGAGCGAGGGGGGAGTTCCCCATCCTGCGGGTTTGTACACGCGGAGTGTGTTTTTGTCGGCCTCGTTCTTTTCGTTCTCCCATGTGGAGTAGTAGGTGAAGCCGAACACGAACCCTTCGGCACTTGTGCTGCTCTTGAGAGTTGTGGAGAGGGCACCGGGGCATTCGAACAGAGGTGTCTGCGGTGTGGCCGGCATGGCGGCCTGCAGGGAGTAGGCTGCGGTGAACTGCTTGGAGCCGTAGATGCCTTTATAGGGGTTGTCGGGGTCGGGGAACTCGATGGGGTTGAAGTTGAAAGTCATCATGACTTCAATGTCGGTCGAGTTGGAGTTGAAGAATGTGGAGGAGAGCTGAGCTTCAGGCAGTACGTAGTTGCATCGTCCTGCACCTTCGGGAAGTTCGATTTTGCCGTAGGCATAGCCCACGGGCTGGCCCAGTCCGTTGTAGACTGTGAGTTTGAAGCCGGAGAAGTTCCAGTTCGGCAGCCAGCCTTCCGGACGGTAGGTCGTGCCTTCGGTTTCGAGGGTGTAGAACCATGTCTCGCCTGTAGGGCTGAGCAGCCATCCGGTGGGGAACATCTCCTGCACGTAGGTTGCCGTAAGGGTGAAGTCCGGGGTGACGATACCGTTGGCATCAACCGTTTTCTGAAGGAAGCTGCCGGGCACCTTCTGCATGCAGGGGCTGTTTTTAAGGCCTCTTTCCATGGCTTTGAAACGGTTCGGCATGGCCGATGCGCCCGATACTCCTGCAACGAGCATCAGGGAAGCCGCTGCCGTAGAGAGTAGACTTTTACGCATAGTCATAATCTAATAATGATAAGGTGAAAAAATGGTGTGAATTAATTTTTTTGATTGGAGTAGAGGGAAGAGGAGAATGAGTGTTGGTGCGGTGTGTGCCGCAATCTTATCTGACGGCGATTTTCTCGGAGTGGAGCGAGTTGCCGATGCGGAGCGACATAACGTATATGCCGGGAGCAAGCGTGGAGGCGTCCACTGTGAGTTCCTGGTCATCGGCGGCTGTGGCGAGCGCGAGCACTCCGCCAAGCGAGTAGACCTCGGCCTTGATGGATGCGGCTGCGGGGGCCTGCACGGTGAATGTGTTGCCCGAGCGCAGGAGCGAGTAGGGGGCGTCCTCGTCGTCGTTAGCCACATTGTTGATGCCGGAGAGGTTGAGCACTTTGCAGAGGCCGCGGAAGGCGTTGACAAACAGTCCGGGGCCGTCGTTTTCGCGCGGAGCCTTAGGGGAGTCGGCCGTTTCGCGGGCGATGCGCAGAATGTCGGCCGTGGTGAGGGTGGGATCGGCGGCGAGCCATGTGGCTGCGATGCCGGTCATGTAGGGCGACGACATGGAGGTGCCGCTCATGGTGGTCCAGTAGTGTGTCTTGTTGTTCTTGTCGGTGTGGCGGTAGTAGACGGCGGCTTCATTGTCGGCGTCCTCGGTGCCCTTGAGGTTGGTGTCGAAATAGTGGCCCGACATGGACGAAACGATGAGATGGCCCGGTGCCGAGATGAGCGGGTGCACGCGGCCGTCGGGTGTGTGTCCCCATGAGGAGAAGGAGGATGTGGTGCCTATAGTCACCTGGTCGGCAACGTTTTCAAAGAAGTTGTGTGTGGTGTATGACCCGACGGTGATCACATCCTTTGCTCCGGCCATGGCGTTGATTGATCCGTCGCCGTCGGAGCCCTTGAAGCCATACTGCTCCATGTAGCCCGAATGGAGGCGGAAGCCGAAGTACATGCCCATTGGCTGACCGTAGACGTAGAATTTCTGACCGGGTTTGCCGGGAACTATGCGGATGGACACGAGGCCGTGCATGAACGAAGCCTGATCAGGGCATTCGAGCTGGAAGTTAATCTCTGCGTAGTAGCGGTTGTTGGCGGGATAGAGCGCGCTTGCGCCGCCTACGAAGCTGTTGCGGTAGTATTTGTTGAACACCTCGTCGTCGCCTTTGAAAATGTCGGGGGCTGTCACAGGCGAGCGGCCCGTGGTGGAGAGGTAGCAGGTCTTGAACGGCTCGAGCTTGAAGGATGAGAGTGTCTCGGGGGCGACGTTTGCTTCATCGGGGAATTTGCAGTAGTCGAAATAGAGGTCGAAGGGGGTGTCGTCGTCGCTCCATATCTGCATCGAACCGATGGCCTGCGGGAACATCGGCAGCATGGTGACCTGCGAATAGAGATAATCGGTGTAGGGGCTGTTGAGGATGAATGTGCGCATGGGGTTTTCACTGTCGCATTCGTGGTACATGAATGCCCCGTCGGCACCCTCGTTGCTGGCAGACACGCAGATGGTCACACCGTCTTTTTTTGCGTATTCCTGAAGTGCGGCGGGAAATTCGTCGGTGCCGTCGTGCGGACCAAGGTTGCTGCCGAGCGAGATGTTGATGGCGATGGGTTTACCCTCTTCGGCGGCATAGCCGGTGAGGTAGTCGAGGCCCTTGATGAGGCGGGCGTTGTCGGTGATTCCGCATTTGATGGCTATGTCGGCCTGCGGTGCCGCACCTGTCAGGTTGATTCCGTCAGCCTCGTTTTTGAATGAACCGGCGGCGATGCCCATGACGTGGGTGCCGTGGGTGTTGTAGTTGTTGTCCGATTTGAACTGACGCACCGTTTCGGGTGTCTCGGATTTCTGTGTGAATGATTTTCCGCTGACTTCCACATGGTTCATGATGCGCTTTACGCGGGGATTGCCCTCTTCGTCGTCGAACATGATGTGGTTGGGGTCGATGCCGCCGTCGATGATGCCGACGATGGCGCCCTTGCCGCCGTATGCCTGCGGAAGGGGTGCGGCGCCCGACTGGATTTTGTCAAGGCCGAGATGCTGGCGGCTGAGGTCGTAGCCCACTGCGCTCTGGAACTCGTTCATGCGCAGCTGTTCGGGGAGTGATACGGTGACCACGCCCTCGGTGGCCGCGATAGCCTCGGCCTGTCCGATGGTGGTCTCCACCAATATGATGTTGCCCGCGCGGAGCGATACTTCGCCTCCGGCGGCCTCGACGCGTGCCACGGTGGCGTCGTCTGAAACGCGCATGAAGATGGTCAGGGGGGTGTTGTCGGCCTCTGTTTCAGGCGATACGGCCATTGAACGGCCCGGCGCCTTGGCGATGCGTTCCACCTGCCGGGCTTTCATTTTGCCGAGTTCAATGGTGTTGAGATGGCTGAAACGAGCCTGCGCAAAACCGATTCCCGGCAGCAAGAGGGTGAGGAGTAGAAGTTTTTTCATTCTAAGAAATTGTGAATGGGATTGTTATGTGTGATTTTTCTGCAACAAAGTCTCTTGTCCGAAACTCATTATCTGCAAATTAAATAAATACTTTACACAGTTTTTAAGTTTTGTGCAAAAAAAGCATAACAATTAACATAGTTTCACTAATGGCGTGAAAACTGTGAACAAAAAGATGCGATTTTTCCCAATTAGAACTGCAATGAGTGTGCCTTGTACACTTATTGTAGGACAGGTTGTCATTAAATGGGCGTTTTTGCTGACAGAAGGACAGCCGGAAAATATCTGCTGCGTCACGACGGCTATTTGCAGGAATTGCTTAACTTTGCCGCATGTCACGAAAACTTATCACATTTCTTTGCGCTGCAGCTGCAATGATGGCTGCTCATAGAGCCGTTGCGCTCGAACCGACGTGGAGCATCGATTTCGATGCAGTGTTCGACAACCGCGAGGGAGACCATACCTACACCGACACCAAAACCTTCTTCTTCACCAATCTGGCGCCTGAGGTAGGCCTGAAATTCACCAAGTCCGACCGCATTGCCGGCGGGGTGGTGTGGAATCAGCCCATAGGTAACGAATGGGACGGCTACAAGATAAGCCCCACGCTGTACTACCGCCACACGGGGCGGCGCTGGAATCTGTCGATGGGTATGTTCCCGCGCACCCAGCTCAGGCAGGAGATGCCCGGCTTCCTGCGGAGCGATTCGCTGGCCTATTTCCAGCGCAACATCCGCGGGGTGCTGGTGCAGTATCATTCGCCGGCGGCGTTCATCGATTTCTATCTCGACTGGCGCCAGATGCAGACCGACAGCAAGCGCGAGAAATTCAATATCGTGTTCCACGGCGAATGGCGTCCCGGCCGCAGGCATTTCCTTGTCGGGGGGCATGCCATGATGAATCACTTCGCCCTGACACACAACGCACCCGACAATATGCACATCGTGGATAATTTCCTGGTGAATCCCTATGTGGGGCTTGACTACAGCGGTGCCACGGCGCTCGACTCGCTCACGGTGAAAGCCGGTGCACTCCTTACGGTGGAGCGCAACCGCGGCAATGACCTGGGGTGGCAGACTCCCGGCGGCGCGTGGCTCGAGGTGCTCGGCCAATGGCGCTGGCTCGGGTTGAAAAACTCGCTGTATGCCGGCAAAGCGCTTTACCCGTCATATAGTGAGCACGGAGCGGAACTTTATATGGGTGAGCCGTTCTACCAGTCCAAATTCTATAACCGCACCGATGTGTATGCGCGCATCATGGCCAACAAGTGGGTGAATCTGCAGGCATCGCTTGATTTCCACGTGGCCAAGGACGCATTCACCTTCTATCAGCGGCTGATTGTGAGGGTTTACTTATCGTCAGGGGATTAGAGGCGCCGCAGCAGGTAGTGGTCCACGAGGATGTTGCGGCGGCACTGGGGGAGTGTGCGCAGCAGGTTCACGTCCGGGTGGGCGGTGTACAGCCGGCGCATTTTGCGGAAATCGCGGTGCGCGCGCCACACGGCTCCGGCGTTGGCAAAATCGAGTGTGGCCACAAATTTCACCCATGCCAGAGTGTCAAGCAGGCGGCGGCGCAGCAACGTGGCGCAAAGGTCAGCCTTCGGCAGATTCTTGTGGAGCAGCAGCAGGTTGTTGCGGAAATTCAGATAAGTTTTGCGGGGATTCGACGCCGGAAGCGATCCGCCACCCAGATGGTAGACGTGCGATGCCGGTATTGCCATGACCTTGTGGCCGTCGAGCAGGATGCGCCAGCACAGGTCAATCTCCTCCATATGTGCGAAAAATTTAGGGTCAAGTCCGCCGAGACGTCGGTAAAGGTCGGTACGGGTGAGCAGAGCCGCCCCTGTGGCCCAGAACACCTCGGCCGGGGTGTCGTATTGGCCGTGGTCAGTCTCCACGCGCTCAAACACACGCCCGCGGCAATAAGGGTAGCCGTTGCGGTCGATGTAGCCGCCGCATGCGCCGGCATATTCAAAGCGCGAACGGTCCGAGTAGGAAAGAATTTTGGGCTGACATGCCCCAATTGTGGGGTCTGCTTCCATGGCTGCTACAAGAGGTTCAAGCCATCCGGGAGGGGTCTCCACATCGGAATTCAGCAGCAGTACCAGTGGATAGCCCGCGGGAAGGGCATCTATGGCGCGGTTGTAGCCTTCGGCATAACCGTAGTTTTCAGGGAACGGTATGACGGTCACAGTTGGGAACTCCTCGGCGAGCACCTGCAGCGAATTGTCGGTGGAGCCGTTGTCGGCCACGAACACATGTCCCACTGCTTCGGGGGTGTTGGCCACAACCGAAGGGAGATATTGTCGGAGCAATGCGGCTCCGTTCCAGTTGAGAATTATGACTGCAACGCGTGATGGCATGCTGATATGATGTTTTTGTTCATTATCAGAACTTATCCGAATTTATAAGAATTATAAGAGCTTATAAGTTCGGATAAGTTGAATAAATTCTTATAAGTTCTGATAATTCCTATGATTCTGATAGGGGCGGTTTGACGGGATTTTTCCAGCGGTTGTGGGTCCAGAGCCATATGTCCGGGCGGCGCCGGATGGTCTGCGCAAGCAGAGAGGCGTAGCGGTCGGTTATGGCTCCTTCGGGAAGCTGCTTGGGTTGGTCGGTGATGAGGCGGATGTCTATATGGTAGTGTCCGCGCGAGGGCTTCTGCATGTCCCAGTAGACCACGGCCGCGTTCAGCCGGCGCGCCACGGTCTCGGTGCCGGTGATCATGGCTGTGGGATGGTTGAGAAAATGAACCACACGGCCGGCGTCGCCATGGCTGGGTTTCTGGTCGCTCATGAATCCGGTGATGGTGGGCATGCCGCGTTTGGCATATCGCATGAGGTCGAGGAACGACATGTTTTTGGCCAGCGACACCGAGCCGAACCGTGAGCGCAGGCGCAGCATCAGCGCATCGAAGCGGTGGTTGCGCAGCGGGCGGTAGATCTGGCAGAATTCGGCGTCGCGTCCGGGCACGAGCGTGCTCCACAGTGTGATTGAGGGCGCCCACTCCCAGTTGCCGGTATGGGAAAAATAGCACACCACCGGGCGGTTCTGTTTCAGATAGCTGTCGCACATGTCCACTCCGGAGAATGTCATGCGGCTTCGCATCTGCTCATCGCTGACATGCAGCAGCTTGACGGTCTCGAAAATATAGTCGGCGAAATTGCGGTAGAAACGGCGGCGGATGCGGCGGATTTCTTTGGGCGTGGCATCGGGGAAGGATGATGTGAGGTTGCGCTGCACCAGATGCCGACGGTAACGCACCATGTGGTAGAGCAATGCGAACGTTATGTCGCTCAGGAGGTAAAGCACCCCGAACGGCAGCCGTGCCGTGAGCGACAGCAACCCTTCGAGTATGGTGAATCCTATGTCGGAAAGGCGTTTTTTCATTTTTGCGTTGGTTCTGTGCCGGCAAGTTCGGCCTTTATGTGGCAGTCGCCTATCTCGGTGGGTATGAGTGAGAGAAGCCGCACGGGCACAATGGTGTTGTCGAGATTGTGGGGCGCGTCGACCGATACCTTCAGATAGTTGTCGGTGAAGCCGCTCATCGGTTCGCCGGGGCGTCCTCGCTCAAGCAGCACGGGGCGCACGGTGCCGAGAAATTGCCGTGCGAAGGCCTCCATTTTCCGTTCCGACACGTGAAGCATCTCGTTGACCCGTCGATGCTTATCCTGCTGGCTAACCACGTGGCCTATTTCGAGCGCCTTTGTGCCGGGACGTTCGGAGTAAGGGAAGATGTGCAGCCGCGTGATGGGGAGCGATACCACAAAATCGCGCGACTTTGCGAATTCCTCCTCGGTTTCGCCCCTTGCTCCGGCAATGAGGTCGACCCCTATGAATGCGTGAGGGATAAGCTGGCGTATGCGCTCTATCTTGTGGCGGAACAGGGCGGTGTCGTAATGGCGGTGCATCAGTCGGAGCACCTCGTCGGAGCCTGATTGCAGGGGTATGTGGAAGTGGGGCATGAACCGGCGCGAGGAGGCGCAGAATTCAATGATTTCGTCGGTGAGCAGATTCGGCTCTATCGACGATATGCGGTAGCGCTCGATGCCTTCGATTGTGTCGAGGCGCCGTATGAGGTCAAGGAATGTCTCGCGTGGCCCGTCAATGGCAATGAGGCCTGATTCGTCGGCGGTGCGTCGGCCGAAATCACCTATGTTGACGCCTGTTATCACAATCTCCTTGGCTCCATTGGCTGCGGCCTTTTCGGCCTGCGCCACGATTGAGGCGATTGTGCCGGAACGGCTGCGTCCGCGCGCGGCGGGGATTGTGCAGTAGGTGCAGTAATAATCGCACCCGTCCTGTATTTTCAGGAAATGGCGTGTGCGGTCGTCCTGCGAGCAGGATGGGTTGAACGCCAGTAGCTTCGGTGTGGGGACAACATCGGATGCCGGCTTGCGTGAATTGACGAACTCGTGCAGGAATTCCGGAAGCCGGTTCTTGCGGTCGTTACCTGCCACTACGGCCACGCCGGGGAGCGAGGCCACTTCGGATGGCTTGAGCTGCGCGTAACATCCGGTGACAAGGATGGCTGCGCCGGGATAACGGCGGTGGAACGAACGGATGGCCTGCCGGCATTTCTTGTCGGCAAGTTCGGTGACACTGCAGGTGTTGATTACAATCACGTCGGGTGTGTCGCCGGGGCCTACACGTGTTATCCCCTCCTCGGCGAACATGCGCGCCACCGTGGAGGTCTCGGCGAAATTGAGCTTGCAGCCGAATGTATGGAACAGGGCCTTTAGGGTCCCGAATGTGGAGTTGTCGATCAAAGTGCGGCGGGGATAAGGAGGTGGGTGGTCAGGATATGTAGGAATCCTTGAATCCGATGAAATAGAGCACGCCGTCGATGCCGATGGTGGATATGGACTGGCGTGCCGATTCCTTTACTTTCGGTTTGGCATGGAACGCTATGCCGAGGCCTGCGGTGGAGAGCATGGGGAGGTCGTTGGCGCCGTCGCCCACGGCGATAGTCTGGGCGATGTTCACGTTCTCGACCTGTGCGATGAGCTTTAGCAGTTCGGCCTTGCGCTTGCCGTCGACAACGTCGCCCACATAATGGCCGGTGAGTTTGCCGTCGGCCACTTCAAGTTCGTTGGCATACACATAGTCGAACCCGAATTTCTGTTTCAGATAATTGCCGAAGAAGGTGAAACCGCCCGACAGGATTGCGGTCTTGAACCCTGCACGCTTCAGCACGCGCATCATTCGGTCAACACCCTCGGTGATGGGCAGGCTTTCGGCGATCTCTTCCATTACGCTCACATCGAGCCCCTTGAGCAGGGCCACTCGTTCGCGGAAACTTTCGTTGAAATCTATCTCGCCGCGCATGGCGCGCTCGGTGATGGCCTTTACCTTGTCGCCAACGCCGGCCCGTTCGGCCAGCTGGTCGATGCACTCGGCCTGGATCAGCGTGGAATCCATATCGAAGCATATGAGGCGGCGGCAACGGCGGTACATGGTGTCCTCCTGCAGCGAGATGTCGAAGCCCTCGTCCGAAGATATCTGGATGAAACGGCGCTGCAGTTCGTCGCGGTCGGTGGGGGTGCCACGCACGGAGAACTCGATGCAAGCCTTTGCGGCGGGCGATGCCTCGATGTCGAGTGGCGGACGCCCGGTGAGGCGCTGAATGGAATCGATGTTCAGGCCCTGCTGCGCTACGGTCTCGCTCACCAGGGCTATGTGGCGGGCTGTGAGGCGGCGTCCGAGCAGGGTTATGATCCAGCGGTTTTTTCCCTGACGGTTCACCCATGCTTCGTATTCCTCTATGGTGATGGGGTTGAAACGGATTTTAACCCCGAGGTCGTAGGCCTTGAACAGGAGGTCCTTGAGAATGTCGCCCGACACGTCGGATGTGGTCTGGAACAGGATGCCCAGCGATAGGGAATGATGGATGTCGGCCTGGCCGATGTCGAGAATCATTGCGTTGTAGCGCGAGAGGATTTCGGTCAGGGCAGCGGTTACGCCGGGGCGGTCGTGGCCGCTTATGTTGATGAGGATAAGCTCGATGTTTTCCGGAATATGGTTCGTCATTTTATTCGGAGTTTGTCGCCGGGTTTGAGTTTGTTGGCTTTCACCGACGGATTCAGGCGCTCAAGCTGTTTGAGCGTGAGGCCGTTGCGCTTTGCAATCTTGAACATGTTGTCGCCCTTGCGCACAGTGACCGTGCGCTGGCGTTCGTTTCTGGCTTTGTCCTTCTTTTTGTCGGTGCGTGCCTTTTCGCTGGCTTTTTCAGCCTCGGCGGCTTTGGCAGCTTCCTGCTTGGCGCGCGAGTTGGAGAATGTGGAGGCTACTTTCGAAGCTGTTTCTGACGGCGCGGGTGTGGCGTCTGCTTCTTCTTCTGAAGTCGTCTGGGTGTCTGAGGCGCCCTCGGTCATGTCGGCCGATGGGGTGACGTCGGCTGCTGCAGATGTGGTTTCCGGTGTGGCAGCGGATTCACTGTCAGCTTCGGGAGTTGCGGGTGCGGTGGTTCCGGTTGTCTCCGGCTCCGGATTGCGCACGAGCAGCTTGTCGTTTTCCACCGGTTGCTCCTCGAAAGGCCTGAATTCTTTCTGAGTGGTCACCACCTTGATGGTCTGGCCCCGGCGCGGTTTGCGGATGTTTCCGTTTGCCTGCTTGAGGCTCCGGAGTGTCACGCCATATTTCTTGGCAATCGAGGCGAGGGTTTCCTTGCGGCGCACCTTGTGGTATTTCACCACTTCCGTGGTGATCCATTCGCCCTGACGGCCGTCGACGGTGTCGGGACGCGGCTCCATACCGGTGGCGGGTTCCACCACGTCGCGGCGGGCATAGAGGTCGGCGTTATGGGCGGCGATGGCGTCCTCGCTCATTATGTAGGAGTAGATCTGGTTCTGTGGAAGCACCAGCGGGCAGGGCCTTTCGGGCGAGCCGGGAATAAGATCCTTGCGGTACTGCGGGTTGAGTACCTTCAGCTCTTCGGCCGGGATGTGAAGGATGTCGGCAATCTGGTCGAAATGGATGCGGCGCTTCACATGCACCGAGTCTGTGAGAATGGGGCGCTTGGCCAGTGCCGGGGAGATGTTGTGCTTGTGGTAGTAGTTCATCACATAGGTGGCGGCGATGAAGCACGGCACATAACCGCGTGTCTCGGCGGGTAGATAGGGATAGATTGCCCAGAAGTCTTTTTTAGCAGCGCCTTCCAGTCCTGCGCGGCGCAGAGCCTTGTTGACGTTGCCAGGCCCGCAGTTGTAGGCTGCTATGGCCAGCGACCAGTCGCTGTAGATGTCGTGGAGCTGGCGCAGATAGCTTGCGGCGGCCTCCGACGACCGCACAGGATCGCGGCGTTCGTCGATAAGCGTGTTTATCTCCAGCCCCAGTCCGCGTGCGGTGGGGAGCATTATCTGCCAGAGGCCCACGGCGCCTGCGCGCGACACGGCATCGGGGTTGAGAGCCGACTCGATTACCGGGAGATATTTCAGTTCGATGGGGATGCCCTGACGTTCGATGGCCTGCTCGAAGATGGGCATGTAGTAGAGGCTCATGCCGAGCATGCTCTCCACAAGAGAGCGCTTGCGGCCTGTGTAAAGGTCAATATAATTGCGCACCACCGAATTGAACGGCATCTCGATGGTGGTGGGGATGGCCTGCAGGCGTTCAATAAGTTCGCTGTCGGAGGTGGTGACGTCGGGGCGCGAATCTGCGTTCTTGTCAAGGGCGGTGTAGGTGCGCAGATACCAGTTCTGCATCATCCGGTTTACGTCCGTCTCCACACTTTCGGGGTAGACGATGGTGGAATCGTTGGAATGGTCGGAAAGCGAAAGCACCGAAGGCTTTGCCCATGATGTCAGTGCGGCGAGGCTGAGTGCGGCGGCTAATACGTAGGGTTTCAGAGAGGTGGTCATCGGAGAAGCACAATGTTTTTTTTTGTTCCCGGCTGCCACATCGGCGCGGGGAACATGGGGGTTAGAAATTCACTGCCCACATCAGCCCTACGGAGGGGTAGCGCTGGCGGCCGTCCTGAATCAGGGCGGGAGCCACATCCATCGACAGGTCGGGGGAGATGTCGAAGTGTGACAGTGATGCGTCGACGTAGGCGTCGACCATGGCGAGCAGATACACGCCCACCATGCAGATTATGCAAAGATCGCGGTTGCGGCGGAAGTAGTTCTTGCGTGAACGAAGCACCTCCTGAAGCCATCCGCGGTCGAGGTTCTCCTCCTTCACGTTAGGCGAGAACATGTCCATGTAGCTGCGGGTGTTGGGGTCGTTGTCCAGCAGGTCGGCATAGGCGCGGGTGTAGTCGCGCAGCATGTTGCTGTTCCAGTTGGTGGCGTAGGCCAGTCCCAGATAGCCGCCCACGATGATGGGGAGCTTCCAGTAGCGGCGGTTGTACACCTGTCCCAGTCCGGGAAACAGCGCCGACATCCACACGGCTTTGGTGGGGTCGGGAGCGAATTCCACTTCGCGCGGCACCCATTCGTCTGCCTGCTCGCGGGCTGCCGCAAGCGCGGCGGCAATGGAGTCGGCGCGCACCACGGCTTCGTTGGTATTCACGGCTATGGTGTCGAGCGGCTCGACCTCCAGGCGCCCGTCGCGGTCGGTGATTTCGTCCTCCACAACCTCGGCAGGTCCGAGGATAGGCTCGCTTATGCCTATGGAATCGGGAAGCTCTGAGGCGGCTTGGCGCTGCTCCACGCCGGGATGTGGCACCGCCTGACGCGGCACGGGGCGTGAGGTGGAGATGGAGCGGCGACCGGTGGCGCGCGTCTGCGTCCCGGTGGCGTCGGGCGGTGTCTGGGCATACGCTCCGAACGGGCACGACGACACGAGCAGAGCGGCGGCCAACAGAACCGTCACCATGCGCATGCAATGCTCCTTAACCGAGCACAACCAACGTTTGCGTGAATCTTTGCACATCGGATGATTGTTAAGTAACTGTTCAAAATTATTTTTTTAATAACCGGCCTTTTTTTTTCTTTTAATGTTTCTTCGGCAAAATTTTTGAATCTTTTCCTCTCTTCATCAGTCGTGTAGCTCACTACACTCCCTCTTCAGAGAGAAAAATCTTCTAAAAATTTTACTCGAACAAACATCAAAATAATTTCGACCAGTTACTTATCGAAGGGCAAATTTACTATAAATTTCGCTACTGGCAAAATCGCCCCCATTCGCACTGTTATGCTTTAACACCCCTTTAACAAAGCCCCGGCTTTCAACGTTGACAACTCGCCGCGCCAGTGCCGATTGCCATGGCGGTTTATGGGGAATGGAAGCCCGGTGAGCGGGCCGGGTTCCGAAAATTGCGTTAAAAAAGCGTGGCGTCGGTTTCGGCATCGGCCAAATGTTGTTAACTTTGCATCAATGCAATAAAAAAGCCCTCGATCCGTGGTGGAACGGAAAGGGGGCTGAAGAGGCGATCGGTGCTTTCACCGGGCTTTTTGTTAAAGCCAGAAAAATGCCTTTTCTTTGCATATAGAACAGCGACGGGGGCGTGAATGTTTGGTGCGTCCGGCAAAAAAAACTGTTGCACTGTTTAATCAGAATAATGACAAATTATTACCACCATAATAAACCGTTCAGACTTGAATGCGGAGCCACGCTTCCGCAACTCGATGTGGCCTACCACACGTTCGGCTCCATGAACGCCGACCGCTCCAATGTGGTGTGGGTGTGCCATGCCCTGACGGCCAACAGCGATGTGGCCGACTGGTGGCCCCACACGGTGGAGCACGGGTGCTTTCTCGACCCTGAAAAATGGTTTGTGGTCTGCGCCAACATCCTTGGTTCGCACTATGGGAGCACCGGTCCGCTGTCGGTGAATCCGCACACCGGCGAGCCTTGGTTCGGCACATTCCCGGCGGTCACCATCCGCGATATGGTGCGGGCGCATGCATTGCTGGCCGACGCACTGGGCGTGGGCCATATCCATACTCTTGTGGGGAGCTCGGTGGGAGGTTTTCAGGCGGTGGAGTGGGCTGTGGCCGACCCTTCTCGCTTCGGGCAACTTGTGCTGATAGCCACAGATGCCAAGGCATCGCCGTGGACCATCGCTATCGACGAGACGCAGCGCATGGCCATACTGGCCGATTCCACCTATGGTGAGCCGCGCCCGGATGCCGGCATGGCGGGTCTGGCGGCTGCAAGGGCCATCGGGTTGCTCACTTACCGTGGCGGCGAGGGCTACAACCGCACGCAGGCCGACCATCCGGACACACCCGAGGGGGAACACCGCGCATGCACTTACCAGCGCTATCAGGGCGAGAAGCTGTGCCGCCGCTTCAACGCCTATTCCTATATGTCCATTCTCAATGCATTCGACACCCACGACGTGGGCTACTGTCGTGGTGGAGTGGAGGCAGCTTTGGCGCGCATCACGGCCCGCACTCTCGTTGTAGGGCTTACCACCGACATGATTTTCACTACCGCCGAGATGCGCCGGCTTGCGGCGGCCATCGGCGGCGCGCGTTATGCCGAGATCTCCTCACCTTTCGGCCATGACGGGTTTCTTGTGGAGCACGGACAGCTTAATGCCTTGCTGTGCGGCTTTATGGGAGAGCCGACAGAGAAGTCCGACAGCGGATGTGTGAACGCCGGGACGGGCGCACACGTTTAGAATAAAATATGGAAGATGAAGATATGAAAAACAAGATAAAGATCGGCCTTTTCGGCCTTGGCACCGTGGGGTGCGGCTTCTACCGCGTGATTTCGCAGGCGAAAAACGCCCACGCCGAAATAAGGCGCATCTGTGTGCACAATCTCTCCAAACCCCGCGACGTGGAGGTGGATGCATCGCTGCTCACCGATAATGCCGCCGACATCCTTGATGATCCCGAAATCGACCTCATTGTGGAGGTGATCGACAACGCGGATGCGGCCTACGGCATCGCCACCGAAGCCCTGAGGCGCGGCATCCCTGTGGTGTCGGGCAACAAGGCCATGCTCGCCCGCCATCTGCCTGAGCTTATAGAGCTGCAGCGTGAGCATGGCACGGCGCTGCTCTACGATGCCTCGTCGTGCGGTTCCATTCCGGTGATACGCAACCTTGAAGAGTATTACGACAACGACCTGCTCCTTGAGGTGAAGGGTATCCTCAACGGCTCGTCGAACTACATCCTTTCGCGCGTGTTCGACCATAACGAGCCTTACGACGATGCGCTGCGCCGCGCCCAGCAGCTCGGTTTCGCCGAGAGCGACCCTTCGTTCGATATCGAAGGGTGGGATGCCCTGTTCAAGCTGATAATCATTACCGTTCATGCCCTTGGGCGTTATGTGGCCCCTGAGCGGATTTTTACTTACGGAATCAGCCGGATAGGGGACTTTGATATCCGTTATGCGCGTGAGAAGCGGGTTAAAATCAAACTCGTGGCCCAGGTAGTGAAGGTGTCGGACGAAAAGTTCACAATGTTCGTGATGCCGGAGTTCGTGGGACCGTCGAAATATATCTACAGCGTCGACGACGAGTATAACGGTGTGGTGATACGCGGCGAGTGCTACGACCGTCAGTTCATGTTCGGCAAAGGCGCCGGCAGCCTGCCAACAGCGTCCTCGATCCTGTCGGATGTGATGGCTCTGCGGCACGACTACCGCTATGAGTACAAGAAAATGAGCTATGTGGACCGCCCGGACTACACCACCGACGTAGTGCTCCGCGTGTATGTGCGTTACACGGCCACCGATGTGCGCCGGGAGTTGCCGTTCACGCGCATCATCGAGCAGTTCCAGAGCGAGAACGCAAACTATGTGATAGCGGAAATAAGACTTTCCGACCTGATTGCGTGCAGACAGGTGCTTTCGGAGCCGGATGTGTTCATCGCAAACATACCCATGTTCTTTATCGACAGGGATAACTGATAGTTAAGATAGCTAAGATAGCTATTAATAGCTGCTATAGCTAAGATGGCTATAATCATTAAAAATAAACCACTCATATATTTAATGGAAAAAGTGAAATTGACAGAATCGCGTGCCACCGAGGCTTCGCAGCGCAAGGCCTCAGGCCAGTTTAACTGTGCCCAGGCGGTGGCCTGCACCTACGCCGACCTGTGCGGCGTCGACAGTGAGACCATGCGCATGGCGGCAAACGCCTTCGGCACCGGTATGGGATGCATGCAGGGCACTTGTGGCGCTCTTGTGGGCGCAGGAATGGTGCTCGGGTTGGTGAAGCGCGACCGTACGGCTGCCATGTTGGCCCAGAAACGAATAATGAATAGCTTTCATAAACAGAACGGCGCCACAATCTGCAGTCAGCTAAAGGGGATGGGCACCGGCATCCAGCTGCGCCACTGCAATGACTGTGTGGCCGATGCGGCTACACTGCTTGAGGCTGAATTGACCTCCGAATGACGGTAAACGGTTAATTTTGCGAGATTTTGCGGAAAAAGTTGTCCATACCGAATAAATTCTATAACTTTGCACAGTTTTTTCAGCTGACCACAATTATGGGAAAATTCAGCCAATTCAAACTCCCTCTGAAGAGCCTGCCGAAAGGTACTCATGAATTTGACTACCATCTCGACAAACAGTTCTTCGTGAATATGGAGAACGCCGACGTGCGCGATGCAGATGTGGATGTCAAGCTCGTTGTGACTTATGCCAATGACGTCTACGACCTTGCTTTCACGCTCACGGGTACTGTTGTGGTGCCTTGTGACCGTTGCCTCGACGACCTGACGCTCGATATAGACACCACCTACGAGATAAAGGTGAAATACGGCGATGAATATCGCGAGGATTCGGATGACCTCATGGAGATTCCTGAAAGCGACAATTATCTCAACGTGGCCTACATGATTTCGGACACTGTGGCTCTGGCCATCCCCATAAAGCACGTGCACCCGCTGGGCAAATGCAACCGCGCCATGAGCTCGCTGCTGAAGAAACACCGCGCCACCGATGCCTCCGATCCGGATGCGGCACTTGAGGACCAGCTCATGGACGAGATGGACTCCGTGCCCGACGGCGACGACGCTCCGGCTGCCACCGATCCCCGCTGGGACAAGCTGAAGGACGTGCGTCCCGAAGCCGATGAATGAACATACAGTTTTAAGAACAATAACAATATAAAGAATAAAGAATAAACAACAATGGCACATCCTAAAAGACGTCAATCCAAGACACGTACGGCAAAACGCCGCACCCACGACAAGGCCGCTATGCCCACACTGGCAATCTGCCCCAACTGCGGCGCTTGGCATGTTTACCACTGCGTTTGCAACGAATGCGGCTACTATCGCGGCAAGGTTGCGATTGAAAAGAACGCTGTGGTCTGATAAGGCATAAACAGCCATCACGTCACCAAGGGCTGTCGATCCGGCTCAGGATTTCACTGCGCCGGTGCCGGCGAGCCTTTAGAGAATACAAATCTATCCCCTCCCTAACAGCATGAGAAGGCGTTCCCGACATTTCGAGAGCACCTCTCGCGCCATATATTCCTAACACAAACCGCCACCAGAGTTATGCTTAACGCTAAAATCTCAGGCATTGCGTCGTATCTCCCCACCGACATCCTCGACAACGAGATGCTGTCGAAGATGGTGGACACCAACGACGAATGGATCACCACCCGTGTAGGCATCAAAGAGCGCCGCATCCTGAAAAAGGATGTAGGCTCGTCGTACATGGGCATTGAGGCTGTCAACAAGCTGCTTGCCGACTACAATGTCGATCCTGCCGATATCGACCTTCTTATATGCGCAACATCAAATCCCGACTATCGTTTCCCCTCCACAGGTTCGATTATCTGTGAGGGCGTAGGCCTGAAAAACGCTTATGCCTACGACATTCAGGCCGCGTGTGCCGGATTTATAGTAGCGTTGGAGGATGCCGCAGCCTATGTGAAGAGCGGTCTGCGCAAAAAGGTGGTTGTGGTTGCAACCGAGAAGATGTCGTCGATGGTCAACTACAACGACCGTGCAACCTGCCCCTTGTTCGGCGACGGTGCCGCCTGCGTGCTCGTGGAGCCTACAGAGGAAGAGGGCGTCGGCGTGCGTGACGCGGTGTTCCATGTGGACGGCCGCGGCCTCGAGCATCTTGTTATGTGGGCCGGCGGTTCGGCCAAGCCTACCACTCAGGCCACACTCGATGCCGGCGAGCATTTCCTGTTCCAGGACGGCCGCAACGTGTATAAGAACGCTGTGACCGACATGTACACCGCATCCGTCGACATTCTCAAACGCAACAATCTCACAGCCGAGACAATAGACTGGCTTGTGCCTCATCAGGCAAATCTTCGCATCATCGAGGCTGTAAGTTCGCGTGCAGGTATCCCTGAGGAGAAAGTGCTTGTTAATATCCAGCATACCGGCAACACTTCGGCAGCATCCATCCCCTTGTGTCTTGACGAATACAAGAACCGGCTGAAGAAGGGCGACAAACTTCTGCTCACGGCCTTCGGCGCAGGTTTCACCTGGGGCTCCATGCTGCTTGTATGGGATCTCTGATGCCCGCTCATGTCAGTGTCGCGCACCCCTTGTGATATCACAATATGTAAAAAAGAAACAAAATAGCATCTTTTCAGGTGCTATTTTTGTTTTAGATATAACGCACATGTGGATTGCAGACACTCATGCTATTAACAGCCAATTAAAAAATACAGCATTATGATAGAAGACAAGAAAGAAAAGATAGCCGACGAGATAGAGCGTCAGCAGACGGAGGATGTGATGGCCGCCCTCACCGACCGTGTGGAATGTCCTGCCGCTACAGGATGCAAGGAGGGACACAAAGCCGGATTCGTCAACATCGTGGGCAACCCGAACGTAGGTAAATCCACGCTGATGAACTGCCTCGTGGGCGAGCGCATGAGCATCATCACCCCCAAGGCCCAGACCACACGCCACCGCATCACGGGTATAGTCAATTCGCCCGACTACCAGATTGTGTTCTCCGACACCCCCGGCGTGCTCAAACCCAACTACAAGCTGCAGGAGAGTATGCTCAACTTCGCACAAGGTGCCCTGACGGATGCCGATGTGCTGCTCTATGTGACCGATGTGGTGGAGGACCCCACAAAGAATGCCGAATTTCTGGCAAGCGTGGCCAAGGAGAAGGTGCCTGTCCTGCTGGTTATCAATAAGATTGACCTGCTGAAGACCAACGGCGACCTTGAAACTATCGTGGCGCGCTGGAAACAGATTCTGCCCAATGCCGAGGTGTTCCCGCTTTCGACCAAGGAGAATTTCAACGTGCCAAACCTGATGGCGCGCATCGTGGAACTGCTGCCGCCGTCGCCCCCGTATTTCGGCAAGGACGCCCTGACCGACAAGCCTGCACGTTTCTTTGTTACCGAGATTATCCGCGAGAAGATTCTGACAAACTACGACAAGGAAGTGCCATATTCGGTGGAGGTGATTGTGGAGAAGTTCGACGAATCGGAAAACTCAATCCACATCATGGCCACAATTTTTGTGGAGCGCGACTCGCAGAAGGGTATCCTGATAGGCAAGGGCGGCTCCATGCTTAAAAAGGTGGGCACCGAGGCCCGCAAGGATATAGAGCGATTCTTCGACAAACGTGTGTACCTGGAACTTTTTGTCAAGGTTGAACCCAATTGGCGCAACCGCGAGAATAAGCTCAAATCGTTCGGCTACATAGAATAATAAAAAAATTTAGTTAACTTTGCGGAAGGGATGTTGCAGAACATCAGGATAAGCCGAAATGTGGTTTTGATTGTTCTGCCTTCAAATCCGTAGATACTTGGATATGTCACAACTCGTAGCAATAGTAGGGCGCCCGAATGTGGGCAAGTCCACCCTTTTCAACCGTCTCACCGAAACCCGTCAGGCAATCGTTGACCCGACGGCCGGCACCACCCGCGACCGCCAGTATGGCAAGGTGGACTGGTGCGGCCGGGAGTTCTCCATCGTCGATACGGGCGGATGGGTGGTCAATTCCGATGATATTTTCGAAAGCGAAATCAACAAGCAGGTGCAGCTTGCCATCGAGCAGGCCGACGAGATTCTGTTTGTCGTCGACGCAATGAACGGAGTGACCGACCTTGACGATCATGTGGCCGAAATTCTGCGCAAGTCGCGCAAACCGGTGATTCTTGTGGCGAACAAGGTGGACTCGAACGACTGGCTATATAACGTGCCTGAGTTCTACAGCCTCGGCCTGGGCGACCCCTATTCGGTGAGCGCAGTCAACGGCTACGGCACCGGCGACCTGCTCGACGAGATTGTGAAAAAGCTGCCCGAGCCTAACGATGATGAGGAGAATCTGGAGGAGATTCCCCGTTTCGCCATCGTGGGACGTCCGAACGCGGGCAAATCAAGCCTTATCAATGCGTTCATAGGTGAGGACCGTCACATTGTCACCGACATTGCCGGCACTACCCGCGACAGTATATACACCCGCTACAACAAGTTCGGGTTCGATTTCTATCTGGTTGACACGGCCGGAATCCGCAAAAAGCAGAAAGTCAACGAGGATATCGAGTATTATTCGGTGATCCGCTCAATCCGCGCCATCGAGGCATCGGACGTGTGCATACTGATGATCGACGCCACCCGAGGCATCGAGGCACAGGATGCCAATATTTTCGGACTCATACAGAAGAACAAGAAGGGGCTGGTGGTGTGCGTGAACAAATGGGACATCGCCGCCGACAAATCCGCCGAGGCGCAGAAACACTTTGAGGATGCCATACGGAGCCGATTTGCTCCGTTCACCGATTTTCCCATCATCTTCGGTTCCGCGCTCACGAAGCAGCGCATATTCAAGGTGCTCGAAACGGCTGTGGACGTTTACCGCAACCGCAAGCGTGAAGTGCCTACCTCCCAGCTCAACAAGGTGATGCTTGAGGCTATCGGCGCTTATCCGCCGCCTGCCAACAAGGGAAAGTATATCAAAATCAAATATGTCACCCAGCTCAAGGGAGCTGCAGTGCCTACGTTCATCTTTTTCTGCAACCTGCCCCAGTGGGTCAAGGAGCCTTATCGCCGTTTCCTTGAAAACAAGTTGCGTGAGAATTGGGATTTCTGCGGCACGCCCATACAGGTGTTCATGCGTGAGAAATAATCCGGTAGTATGAGTAACAACAACAACCATCCGCTGGGCGAGGCGCCTTGGTTTCATGTGATATTGTCGACCGGTCTGGGCACCGGGTTCGTTCCCGGCGCACCGGGTACGGCAGGCGCGTTTCTGGCGTTGATAATCTGGTATGTACTGTATCTGCTGCTGTCGCCGGTGGCTCTGTTGTGGACCACGATAGGGCTGGTGGTAGGCTGTTTCTTCATCGGGGCATGGACCTCGGGGGTAATGGAGCGCTACTGGGGGGAGGATCCCCGTTCGGTGGTAATCGACGAATTCCTTGGTACATGGATTCCGATGTTTGCCGCAGCAGTGACGGGTGAGCCGGTGCTGACGGCAATCCTGGCTGTTGCAGGTTTCGCGGCATTCCGCGTTATCGACATAGTGAAAACCCCGCTCGCACGCAAACTCGAGCTTGTAGGCGGCGGCTGGGGCGTGATGCTCGACGATGCTCTCGCCGGGATTTATGCATTGCTCATAGTTGTGGCTTTGCGTTTTATAATTGTTTGAAATCGGTTTATTTATGGAGGAGAATGTTGCATATAAGGGCCTGACGGACGCGCAGGTTCTCGAAAGCCGTGCCGCCAACGGGGCGAATGTGTTGACCGAAGCAAAGAAAGATCCGTGGTGGCGCGAGTTTCTGGCTAAATTCCGTGACCCGCTGATTATCATCCTGCTTGTGGCCGGTGTGCTGTCGATCGGCATTGCCGTCTACGAGTACGTGGGCCTGCATCAGGGGGGCACTGTCTTTTTCGAGCCTGTCGGTATCTTTATCGCTATTTTGCTGGCAACCGGGCTGGGATTCTATTTTGAATACAGGGCAAACAAGGAGTTTGCCATCCTGAATCAGGTGAACGACGACGAGCCGGTGCAGGTGATCCGCAACGGTTCGGCCACATCGGTGCCTAAGCGCGATGTGGTGGTGGGCGATATCCTTGTGCTGAACACCGGCGAGGAGATTCCCGCCGACGCCGAGTTGCTGGAGGCCATGTCGATGAACGTGGATGAATCCACCCTCACCGGCGAGCCGATGGCGCACAAGACCACCGACCCGCAGCAGTTTGATGCCGAAGCCACTTTCCCTTCCAATCATGTGCTTCGCGGCACCCGCGTGATGGAAGGTCACGGTGTGGCACGTGTGCTTGCCGTGGGCGACCACACGGAGAACGGCAAGGTGTTCGAGGCAACCCGCATCGACGACAATGTGACGACGCCGCTCACCGAGCAGCTCGACCGCCTTGGCAAGCTGATTGCGAAAATCAGCTATGTGGTGGCGGCCATTATAATTGTGGGCCGCGTGAGCATGTGGTTCGTGCACAATCCGCAGTTCGAGCTGATGCCGTTCCTCACCAATCTTCTGCAGTCGTTCATGATAGCAGTGACGCTCGTTGTGGTCAGTGTGCCGGAGGGATTGCCCATGGCGGTGACTCTGTCGCTGGCCTACAGTATGCGGCGCATGCTCAAAACCAACAACCTTGTGCGCAAGCTGCATGCCTGCGAAACGATGGGCGCCACGACCGTTATCTGCACCGACAAGACCGGTACGCTCACACAGAACCGCATGCAGGTGCACGACACAAATTTCTACGGGTTGCCCGACGGGCGCCTGACAGGCGATGAGGAAAGCCGGCTCGTGGCCGACGGCATCGCCGTTAACTCAACGGCACAGCTTGATTTCTCCAATCCGGAGAAGCCGGAGGTGCTGGGCAATCCCACAGAAGGCGCATTGTTGCTGTGGCTCAATTCGCAGGGAGTGGACTACAGGAAAATCAGGCAGGAATACCGCGAGGTGGCGGAACTGCCGTTCTCTACCGAACGTAAATTCATGGCCACGCTGGTGGAGCGTAAGTCGGACGGCAAGCGGTTGCTGTTCGTCAAGGGCGCTCCCGAAATTGTGTATGGCCTTTGCCGGAACTATCCCGAAGGTGCCACTCGTGAGAACGTTGACCGCAGTCTGCTGGCATATCAGCAGCAGGCCATGCGTACACTCGGATTCGCATGGCAGGAGGTCGGAGCGGACGCTACGCCTATCGACGGCACCACGCTTGATGCCTCCAGTCTTACTTTCCTCGGGTTCGTGGCAATTTCAGATCCGGTGCGTGCCGATGTTCCCGCTGCCATCGAGGAGGTGCTCAATGCCGGGATTGCTGTCAAGATTGTAACAGGCGATACGGTCGGCACTGCCAAGGAGATTGGACGCCAGATCGGGCTTTGGAAGCCTGAGGATACGGACCGCAACATAATCACCGGCCCCGAATTCGGCCAACTCACCGAGGCGGAGCTTGACGACAGGGTGATGGATCTGAAAATCATTGCCCGGGCGCGCCCCATGGACAAGAAACGCCTTGTGGAAGCACTGCAGCGTCAGGGACAGGTGGTGGCCGTGACAGGCGACGGCACAAACGACGCGCCGGCGCTCAAGGCTGCTCATGTTGGCCTGTCGATGGGCGACGGAACCTCCGTGGCCAAGGAAGCCAGTGATATAACCATCGTTGACAACTCATTCGCGTCAATCGGCCGCGCCGTGATGTGGGGACGTTCGCTCTACCGCAACATCCAGCGGTTCGTGATGTTCCAGATGACTGTCAATGTGGCTGCCTGCCTCATCGTTATGGCCGGTGCGTTCATGGGCACCGAATCGCCGCTAACGGTGACCCAGATGCTGTGGGTGAACCTCATAATGGACACATTCGCTGCAATGGCACTCGCATCGCTGCCGCCGTCGGAAAGTGTGATGCACGCCAAGCCCCGTTCGCGGCAGGCATTTATCATCACGCGCACCATGTGGCGCAACATCATCGCGTGCGGGTTGCTGTTCTTCGGGGTGATGTTCTATCTGGTATATGCATTCGAACATGGCAACATCACTGCGCTTCCGCAGTTGCTTTCGGAGCATTTCGGCGCTGAGAGCGGCCTGACCACCTACGAGCTCAGCCTGGTGTTTACCATCTTTGTGATGCTTCAGTTCTGGAACCTTTTCAATGCACGAGCTTATGCCACCCGCCGGAGTGCCTTGCATCTGGGTGGTTGCGGTGAATTCCTTTTCATCGCAGCAGTGATTCTGGTGGGACAGATTTTCATCGTGACCGTAGGCGGTCCGTTCTTCTCCGTGACACCGCTCCGCATCACCGACTGGCTGTGGATCATTGGCGGCACATCGCTTGTGCTTTGGATCGGAGAACTCACCCGGATATTTAAGAACAAGGGGCGTGAATAACAGATGTGTCCTGCCGATAGATACGTAAGAATTTCTAATAATCATACTACTGCCCAGATACTCCGGGAGCGTAATCGTTGATGACTGATATCACACTTTGGCAACAGGTCCTTGTGACGGCCGCAGGCCTCGGGCTGGCCTCTTTGGTCGGTTCGGTAATCGGGCTGGCAGTGAAACGCATTCCGCACAAGTGGAATGATGTTTTCATGGGTTTTTGCGCGGGAACCATGCTGGCTGCAGCCATTGTAGGGCTGATTCTGCCGGCTGTGGAAAGTGCCACTGCTTCCGGATGGTGGCAGGTGATAATCGGCGTGGTGCTTGGCGTGGCACTAATAGGAGTGCTCGACGGCGTGATGCCTCACCTGCACAAGCTCACAGGCCTTGATCCTGACCGACACAGGGCCGACACTACAACCCACCGCATACTGCTGTTCGTGCTGGCCATCGCCATACATAAGTTGCCCGAAGGGATGGCTGCCGGCATAGTGTTCGAGGCCGACAACATTGGCGCGGCCTATTCAGTGGCTATATCCATCGCCCTGCAGAATATTCCGGAAGGGATGGTGGTGGTCACACCGTTGCTGATGATCGGTGTGGGATGGTGGCGTACGCTGGGAATATCGGTGTCGATTGCGTTGCTGGAGATGGCGGGAGTGATAGGCGGTTTTATGCTTGGCGGACTGTCGGGAATGTTCCTTCCGGGGCTGCTCGGACTGGCCGGAGGTGCCATGCTCTACGTAATCTCCGATGAGATGATTCCCGAAACCCATGCCCACGGCTTCCAGAAGCCTGCCACCTACGCCCTTGTAGCCGGCGTCCTCGCCATGCTCTTCATCGACTCCCTCACCTGAACTAGTATTAACTCCACTGACCCGGTATAACTTCACTGTTTAGCATTCCTTATTTCTTTATATCTCAGACCTTCCCAATTATTCAAATTCGCTCTAAAAAACTTGGCATGACTGACGTGATGACATCCGGACAGCGTAGCCGATGCAGTCCACCTGTCATCCTTTCCAAAAGATCTGAGTAAATTTGGCTGATTGTTATATAATATGGATTAAGATTTGATCTTTATCGGCAGTTTTGTTATCTTTGAGAATAATCCGTATTATGTTACTATTATGAGTGAACTTATTAGAGGACAAGTGCTTTTTGCCCAAAATGAAATAAAAAATATAACAGACACAAAGATTTCTGAAGAAAAAGCTTTCAGTCATGCCATTCTTAAGAATTATTTTGATGTCGATTTTATTGACCAGATAGGTGTTGTGACCGATGGCCCGAATGACGGTGGAATCGATTTCCTGTATTATGACGAAGAAGATTCCAAGGTTATTCTCTGCCAATCAAAATATAGTGATTCTTTAAAGTTTGATCAGATAATATCTGAATTGAACAAGATGTACAGCACCGTACAGAATTTTAAAAAGGGGAATACTGGTATCTACAACGAAGCTCTTAGACTCGCATTACAGAATGCAAAGGACCGTCTTCCTGATGACAACAATGATAATTACGAATATCATATCTATACAACCGCACCGATTGACATCAATGCTGCGATAAAGAAAATTAATAATACGTCGCACGAATTTCCTGCGGAGGCGGTGTCAATATATACCGAGGACGAGATTGAGAAGAAGATGCAAAACTGTCTGGAGTCGTTGGCGACAGTTGAGTTCGAGAAAATACAGCTTGACCATGCAAACAACTATCTCGAATATGAATCGAAAGATTCCAAGGGAATTATGTGTAACGTGCTGTCAACCTCGATCATACGTCTTTATAACAACTATGCTGGTGCCGGGCTGTTTGATCTCAATATCAGAAGATATATAAAGAATACCCTTGTGGACAGCGGAATAAAAAAGACTCTTGATGACAATCGTGAAAATTTCTGGTTCTTGAATAATGGGATAATCATAGCCTGCGAGTATTTCGAAATTGATGGTGATACCGTAAAACTCTCGAAGTTCTCAATCGTTAACGGCGGACAGACTACCACGCTGATAGGTAATTATAAAGGGACCAATACCAAGGAGTTTTACATTCCATGCAAGATTGTGGCAACGAAGGTTGATCCAAAGTCCACAAAAAGTGATTCGAATGCTGATTTCTTTACCAAGATAACGGAAGCCACGAATTCGCAAAAGCCGATATATGCCCGCGATCTGAAGTCAAATGCGCCCGACATGGTTCAGCTGTACAATTGGCTGAAAAATGAAAAGGTATATCTTGAGATAAAGAGGGGCTTCAAACCTAAATTTAAAGCGGATTATCAGATCAAGAATGACGAACTCGGTCAGCTTATTCTTTCCTTTGCGTTTCAGCGGCCCGGAACTTCTCGTTCCGGGAAAAAAGTTATTTTTGAAAACCAGAGTATTTATGATCCTCTTTTCAAGGTTAATTATGCCAAAGATATTGCAAAGAAAACTTTCCTGCTTGATTTGATTAAGCTGAAAAGCAAGTATGATGAGGTGGAAAAGAACCTTAAATCTTCAGACCTGAGTCCTATTGAGCTGGAAATCTTGAAGAATGGCCGGCAAACGATATTTGCAATCATGGGAATGTGCTACAGACTCGCAAATATGGACATAAAAGAAAAGGACATTGTCGATGATCCTAAATCTCTGGGTACAATCCCGTTTACCTATGGTGCGGTACTGTCAAATTATAAACATGATGATATCCATAAAAAGTTAGAAAGAACGATACGCGACATTGTTTATATCCTGTCGGAGATTTATCAGACGGCCTATGATAATAATTTGACTACGAGTGTCAGCAATTTCTTTAAAACGGATCTTAAATATTACAATGATATAGTCCGCAAGTTCATGAATTATTTCAGACTGATGATTGGAGAGGATCTAAAAAGCAATTTCGAGGTGTTTAAAAGATAATTATGGGTATTGATAACTGACAAAGTATAAATGAGATGAGATAAATATAAAAACTAAACCCGATAGCTTGACAAGTCAGGGGCTACCGGGAATCAACACTACAAAAATAGTGCTTTCTTTTGATTAAAACAAGTATATTACCATAAAAGATTGCAAATACAAGTGAAATTTATTGATTTTCAGAATATACTATCCCCCGAGAGGATGAAACGATATGTTGAGGCTTGTGACAACGATACCCGAAAAGCTATGTCGCTGTATCGGTTGAATCTTCGTCTCTCACAAGAATTTTTCACGTTGCTCAGCTGTTTTGAGGTTGCATTGAGGAATGCTATAGACAGAGAATTAACCACTTGCCTTGGAGCGCATTGGCTGCGAGATTCTGTACTGGACGGTGGAATATTCGATACTGTTAGTTGTAGGGATAGTGCGAAAATTATCTTGAAGGCCTACAACCGCTTGAACAGATCGGGAGAATATACTCATCATAAATTGCTCGCAGAGATGGAATTCGGTGTATGGAAATACATGTTTGCGAATCCTCAATATCGTGCTACAGGTCGTACACTGTTGCAAATATTTCCGAATAAACCTCGGTCTTCAGTTGAGATTCAATATAACAATGCATATGTATTTAATAAATTAAACGGAATCAATATTTTGCGGAATCGTATCGCACACCATGAACCGATATGTTTTGCTAAAAGACAGCCTCAAATCAGCGTTTCATATATTCTCAATGCCTACCAGAATTTACATATACTTTTTATGTGGCTGGATATAGATAGTCATTCATTGTTGTATGGAATAGACCATGTAAGGCAGGTGTGTGATAAGATAAAGTCAATGTAGCTATAATATCCAACTTTATCATAGGGGTTATAAATTTTTGCATGTATATTTACCACATCCCACGAGGCGGAAGAGACCGGCGCGTGGGATGTGATTTGTTTGGTGGTGGCGGATTTTTTTGCAGGAAGGTAGTAGGTTTGCGGTTCAGGAGGGGAGTTGGGGGAGGGCGGAGAGGAGGGCTTCGGAGAGGGTGGGGTGGGCGTGGATGCAGGCGGCGAGGGTCTCGGCGGGGAGGCGCGAGGACATGGCCAGGGCGGCTTCGGCGATGAGGTCGGAGGCGTGGGGGCCGCAGATGTGGCATCCTTCAATGAGGTGGGTGCTGTTGTTGATGATGAGTTTTATCATGCCGTCGGTGTGTCCCATGGCGTTGGCTTTTCCGTTGGCGCGGAAAAAGGCTTTGCCTGTTGTGATGTCGATGCCTGCGGCGAGGCATTGCTCTTCGGTGCGTCCTACCATGGCGCATTCGGGCATGGTGAACACTGCCGAGGGGATGACCGACATGTCAACGTTCTCGCCCATGGCAACACGAGCCTGTGCCGATGCGGCATGGGCAAGCTGGCAGATGCCGTTGCAGTCGCCGATGGCCCGGACGCCGTCGATGTTGGTGCGGAATGCGCCGTCAACCTCGAATCCGCGCCGTCCGATGGCGTAGCCGACTTCAGCGGCGCCTTGCGGCACAACAGCCTTGCGGCCCACTGCCATGAGCACGATTTCCGATTCTACGGTTTTCTGTTTCCCCTTTTCGTTGAACACCACGCGCTTCATCACGCCTTCCGCCTGCTCTATGGCGGTGACTTCGGCACCGGTGCAGAATGTGATGCCGCGCTGTTTAAGTGTGGTGCGCAGGCGCTTGGCAATGTCCTTGTCGAACGGCGGCAGGATTTCGCGCGCATATTCCACCACGGTGACGTCGGTGCCGAGTCCGTTGAAAATCGATGCAAATTCCATCCCGATTACTCCGCCTCCTATGATGGTGATGGATGCCGGCAGAACCGTTATGTCAAGCAGTTCGGTGCTTGTGAGTGCCAGATGCGCTCCCGGAATGGGGAGGATGGCCGGTTCGGATCCGGTGGCTATCAGGATGTTCGGCGCCGTCAGCTCGCGGCCGTCGGCCTCGATGGTTTTGGGCGCGGTGAACCGTGCGTCGGCATGAATCACCTCAGCATTCTGCACGGACATGGCCACGCCCTGGCGCAGCTGTTCCACAATGGCGTTTTTGCGCCCGACAATGGCCGGCATGTCAACGCTGAATGCGCTTTCACCAGCCGGTATGTGTACCCGCAGCCCGAATGTGTCGGCTGTGGAGATGGCGTGAGCTGTTTCTGCCGAACTGCAGAAACTCTTTGTGGGGATGCAGCCTCGGTTGAGACATGTGCCCCCGAGGTGGTCGCGTTCAATAAGTGCCACCTTTTCGCCGCGCGATGCGGCAATGGCGGCGGCCTCGTAACCTGCGGGGCCGCCGCCAATTATGATATGGTCAAATAATTCAGCCATAGGTTGGTATGTGTGCCTTGGATGGTTGAAATGTCATTGTGCCTGCAGGTCATCGAACGTGAGCACCGGATGGAGTGCAGCACCGGTGTCGTCGGGATGTGTGATGGGAGTGTTGTGCGGGGCGTTGATCACCGTTTCGGGTGTTTCGCGTGCCTCGCGTGCAATGTCGCGCATCACATCCACAAATGTTTTCAGCGTCTCGAGGCTTTCCGTTTCGGTAGGCTCAATCATCAGCGATTCGTGGAACAGGAGCGGGAAGTAGATGGTGGGTGCGTGGAAACCGTGGTCGAGCAGACGTTTGGCCACATGCAGCGTGGTCACGCCGGTTGATTTGTCGGCCAGTCCGTCGAACACGAATTCATGCTTGCACACCGTGGGAATCGGCAGCAGATAGTCGTCCTTGAGCTGCTCCTTGATGTAGTTGGCGTTGAGTGTGGCAAGCGGGCCGGCCTCCATCAGTCCCTCGGCGCCAAGCGACAGTATGTAGCTCAACGCGCGTGCCTGCACGGCAAAGTTGCCGAGTGTGGCCGAAACCGAGCCGAGCGCTTCGGGCGACGAGGTAAGCTCGAACCGCACCGTGCCGTTGGCCGCTTCGTGGCGTATCACCCGCGGATTGGGCAGGAATTGCTCAAGCCCGTGGCGCACGCCCACCGGCCCGGAGCCGGGGCCTCCGCCGCCGTGAGGCGTGGAGAATGTCTTGTGCAGGTTGATGTGCATCACGTCGAAGCCCATGTCGCCCGGACGGGCCATGCCGAGCATCGGGTTGAGATTGGCTCCGTCGTAGTACATCAGTGCACCGGCATTGTGCACCATTTCGGCTATTTCGGGGATGTTGCGCTCGAACAGGCCGAGTGTGTTGGGGTTGGTCATCATCATGGCTGCCACGGTGTCGTCGAGCAGCGGCCGGAGGTCGTCAACATCCACCGTGCCATCGGGGCGGCTCTTTACTTCCACCACTTCCAGTCCGGCCACGGCGGCCGATGCCGGGTTGGTGCCATGTGCCGAATCGGGTACAATCACCTTGCGGCGTCTGGTGTCGCCGCGCGAATCATGATAGGCGCGGATTACCATAAGCCCGGTAAGCTCGCCGTGAGCGCCTGCAAACGGGTTGAGCGTGAATTCGGCCATCCCGCCGATCTCCGACAGAGCGTTCTGCAGTGTCCAGTACAGCTCGAGATTGCCTTGGGCTGCATTTCCGGCGGCAGGATGCATCTGTGAAAATCCCGGGTGAGCGGCCATCTCCTCGTTGATTTTCGGGTTGTACTTCATGGTGCACGACCCGAGGGGATAGAATCCGGTGTCAACGCCGAAATTGTTGGTCGACATGTTGTGGTAATGGCGCACTATGCTGAGTTCGTCGGCTTCGGGGAGGTCGAGCGGTGTCTGGCGCAGCAGGTCCTTGCCTATGGCAGGGGCATGCGCGGGGGCCGGGGTAGCGTTTTCAAGCCCGTTGTCGGGCAGCCGGTAGGCGCGGCGTGAGGGGTGAGAAACCTCAAACACCAGCGTTCCGTAATATTTGTTGTTCATCAGAGTGTAGTGTATTAAAAGGTTCTCAGTCCTTGACCGGGCCGTTGGCCCCGGCCAGACATTGACGGTAAATTTCAACAAGGCGGTCGGCGTCCTCGCGTGTCTGCATCTCTGTGGCGGCCATCAGCAGGCCCTTGGCGTCCACGCGGATGCCGGGCAGAATGGCGGCTTCGTCCATGCAGCGGTCAATGAGCATCTGCGGGTCGAAATCAAGGTCGAGCAGGAACTCGTTGAGGAACGTCGCGTCGGGGTTGCGCAGACGGCATCCTCCGACGGCAAGCATGGCATCGAGCAGATAGGTGGCCATGTTGTGTCCCTTGAACGCCACTTCGCGCAGACCGTCGGCACCCATCAGGCTCATGTAGGCTGCCACGTAGAGTGTCATCAGTCCCTGGTTGGAGCATATGTTGGATGTGGCCTTGTCGCGGCGTATGTGCTGTTCGCGGGCCTGGAGGGTGAGCACAAAGCAGCGCTGCCCCTTGGCATCGGTGGTGGCACCAACGATGCGGCCCGGCATTTTGCGCATCAGGGCGCGTGTGGTGCACAGGAAGCCCAGATACGGACCTCCGAAACTCAGCGGAATGCCCAGCGACTGCGCGTCGCCGCAGGCTATGTCGGCGCCCCATTCACCCGGGGTGCGGAGCACCGCCAGGTCGGCGGCTATGCAGTTCATCACAAGGAGCGCCTTGTGGGCATGCACCATGTCGGCCACGCCTGTGAAATCCTCCACAATGCCGTAGTAGTTGGGTGTGGGGAGAATCACGGCGGCCACATCGGCATGAGCCTCAAGCAACGAGGCAAGGTGAGCCTTGTCGGTCAGGCCGTCGCGCTGATTGATAGTCTCGATATCGATGTTGTGGTAGCGGGCGTAGGTGTCGACCACGGAGCGCACGGCAGGACTGAGAGTGGCGGAAACGAGCACACGCCGGCGCTTGCGGAGCGATGCCACGGCCATCATCATGGCTTCGGCAGTGGCAGTGGCGCCGTCGTACATCGAGGCGTTCGACACGGGCAGCCCCGTCAGGCGTGCCATCATGGTCTGGTACTCGAATATGTATTGCAGTGTGCCCTGCGAAATTTCAGGCTGATAGGGGGTGTAGGCGGTGAGAAATTCCGAACGTCCCGTTATGGCAAGCGCGGCCGACGGAGCCATGTGGTGGTAGAAGCCACCTCCGGCAAAGCATACGTCCACCGGGGCATTTTTGGCTGCCAGGCGGTTGAAATAACGGCGTACGTCGTGTTCGCTGAGCTGGCCGGGAAGATTGTAAGGCTTCTTCAGGCGCAATTCCTCCGGGACGTCGGCATACAGGTCGGCGAGCGATTTCACTCCGCAGACTTCAAGCATCTCGGCTATGTCGGCCCGGGTGTGTGGAAAATATCGGTGCATGTGGGTGAAATGTGTGTTGGAACGACAAACGGTTGGTTGGGCTGAATCAGTGGGCGGTTTCGCAGAATGCCTTGTAGGCTTCCTCATCCATGAGGTTGTCAAGCTCGGAGGGGTCGGAGAGTTCCACTTTTACAATCCAGTTGGCCATAGCGTCCTTGTTGATGAGCTGAGGATCGGATTCGAGGGCTTCGTTTACCTCCACAACGGTGCCGCTCACGGGCGAATAGAGGTCGGATGCGGCCTTTACGCTTTCGATGGCGCCGAAATCCTCGCCGGCGGTCAGTTCGTCGTCGACTTCAGGCATGTCTACATAAACAACGTTGCCGAGCTGATGCTGTGCGTAGTCGGACACACCGATGTAACCGAAATTATCTTCAACACGTACGTATTCGTGGGTTTTGCTGTAGCGGATCATAGTTTTGGTGATTTATCTGGTTGATATGTTTGGTTTGTTTTATTGGGGAGAGAGGTTATTTCTTGTATGATTTTTTGTAGAAGCGTTTCGGCACCACGGTGCAGGGGAAAGTCTTTTTGCGTATGCGGACTTTCAGCGGTGTGCCGTTGGCGGCATAGCGGCTGTCGACCAGCGCCATGGCCACGCTCTTGTCGGTGGAGATGGAGTGATAGCCTGTGGTGACATAACCGATGGTCTCGTCGGCTTCGTTGAGCACTTCGTAGCCGTGGCGCGGAATGGCGCGGTCGGTCAGCTCAAGGCCGACAAGCTTGCGTGGTGCGCCGGCAGCTTTCTGTGCCGACACGGCGTCGCGTCCCATGAACTGGGCTTTGTCGAGTTTCACGAACATTGTCAGTGCTGCCTCCACGGGGGTGATGTCGTCGGCCAGTTCGTCGCCGTAGAGCGGCAGCCCGACTTCAAAACGCAGGGTGTCGCGGCATCCCAGTCCGCACGGCATGCAGCGGCCGGATTCCATCAGCTTGTCCCAAAGGGTTTCGATCACCTCCTCGGCGGCGTAGATCTCGAATCCGTCCTCGCCGGTGTAGCCGGTTCGGCTTATCACAGCGTCGTTGCCGTCAATCTTTATCTCCTTGAAAGTATAGAAAGTGAGGTCGGAGCAGGCAATCGAGAGCACCTCCTCCACAACCTTCTCGGCTTCCGGACCCTGCACGGCGAGTTCGGCCACAACTTCGCTCACCAGCTCAACATCCACACGGAAGGGGAGGCCTTCGGCCGAATCGGGGTTGATGTCGTTCATGCGCTCCACAATCCAGTTTTCATCCTTCTCGATGTTGGATGCGTTGATGACAAGCAGATAGCGGTTCTCATTGAATTTGTAGACAAGCAGGTCGTCCACCACGCCGCCGCGCTCGTTGAGCATCATGCCGTAGAGGCACTGGCCCGGGTGCGCAGGCTCCACATCGTTCGAGAAGATGTAGTTGACAAACCGGGTGGCATCCTGACCCGATACGAGAACTTCGCCCATGTGCGATACGTCGAACACGCCGCAGGCTGTGCGCACGGCGTTGTGTTCCTCAACGATGCCTTTGTACTGAATAGGCATGTCGAAGCCTCCGAACGGGCTCATCAGTGCACCGAGTGCCACATGGCGGCCGTGAAGGCATGTTTTCTTGGTCTCTTCCATAAACACGTATGATAGATTTAAGCAGTTGTTGTATTGTCAGTATTGAGTCTGTGCTGATTCAGAATCAGGCTTATAAGCATGTCGGCGTCAAGTCCCGGGATCACCGAAGGCACATTTGTGGCGGACAAAGCCCCGGCCATGCTTGAGACCGACAGAGGGCATCCCGTGAGGGGCCGGACTATGGCGGCATCCACGTCGCCGGTGATGAAGAAATCGCCGGAGAGGTCGAGCGCGCCGATTCGTGGAAGCGTGTCTCCGCATTCTACCGTCAGGTCAATCACGAACTCTCCCACGCCCTCCACACGCATGGGGGTGGTGCGGCCGCACTTGCGGTGGCCGTAAATCCAGTCGGAGGCATAGTAGCCCTGTTCGATGGCTCGTATCTCCTTCACATCGTCCGGAGTCAGCGTCATTGTGCCTTCGCACAGCTGACGGCGTGCAAACGCCTTGAAGTCGTCCAAAGATATGTCGCAGTGTTCGCGCACGGTGGTGACCCGTTTGCGCACGGATGCCACACCTTTGGCCTCAAGTTTGACTGCCGACGGGGTCAGGGCCTGCATCATTGAGGGGAGGTCGGCATCGTAGAGCATCGTGCCGTGCACCACGGCGCGGGTGCCTGTGGGGAGGTGGATGTTGTAGAAGGCATATCCGCTCACCTTGCGGTCACCAATCATGATGTCGTTGCGTCCGGTCGAGCCAGCATCCATCCCGAGGTCACGAAGCATCGCGGCCACAGCCGAGGTGTAGCGCGTGAAAGTGGTGGCGACCCGGGCGGATGAAGCCACATGGCTGAACATGATGTTGTTGCGGTCGGCATACACGCATCCTCCGCCACTTTTCCGGCGATACACCTGTATCCCCTCCTTGCGGCAGAATGCGAGATTCACCTCGGCGTCAATCTGCTGGTTGCGTCCGAAAATAACAGTCGGGTCCACCTGCCACATGAAGAAGTATTCCCCGTCGCGATGGCGCGCGAGAAATTCCTCCATCGCCAGAAAAAAAGGCAGTTTTTCCTTCTCAGCGGCGAAACCTTCGGGAAGTTCAACGTAAATCATGACATTCCAAAGGTACTTACAGTTTGTAACCCCACCAAATTTCCCGCTCTGTTTTTCAGCAACATTTTTTCATTTTCATCCCAGACAGAACGTGAAGCCAACGCGCCCGGCTCAGATGCCGCGGATGATGTCCTCCAGGGAGTCGGGTCTTTGGATTTAGTTAAGCCAAGGTGAGAAGTATAGATTTTTTAGCGTATATTTGCATCATGGTGCAGAAACTGGCGCAGATTATAGATTGTCTTGGTACACCGTATTATCAGAATGAGTACGGAGCCATATATTGCATGGATTGCAGGGAGGGGCTTGCAAAAATTCCCCGTGCCATTGTGGATAGCACCATTACCAGTCCTCCATACAATATCGGGAAGGAATATGAACAGCAGATGCCCGTTGATGCCTATATAGAGTGGTTAAGCGGCGTAATCAAAGATGTCTATGAAGTGACGGATGCCAACGGCTCATTGCTGTTGAATTTGGGATACCTTTCGATTGAAGGAAAAGCCAGAGCTTTGCCTATTCCTTATCTTCTATGGGATAAAATAGCTTTTTTCCTTCAACAGGAAATCGTCTGGAATTATAGTGCAGGGGTGGCCTGCAAGAAATTCCTGTCGCCGAGAAATGAAAAGATATGCTGGTATGTGAAGAATCAGAATAGCTATACCTTTAATCTTGATGCGATACGTGATCCTGATGTGCTGTATCCGAATCAAAAGAAGAACGGCAAGTTGCGGTGCAACACAATAGGAAAAAATCCGTCGGACGTATGGCGAATCGCGAAAGTCACCTCCGGTACAAATCGTGCTTCAAGTGAGCGCACGCCGCATCCTGCACAGTTCCCGGAGGATTTGGTGACCCGAATGATAAAAGGGTTTACCAATGAAGGCGACATTGTGCTTGATCCCTTTATGGGGTCAGGGACCGTGGCAGCCGTTGCCATGGACAACGACAGGTTTTTTATTGGATTCGAAGTCGTCGAAGCTTACTGCGAAATTGCCAGACAGCGTTTGATAGAACGGGGCTTGGATAATAAATATGACTTATTCCGGGTTGAGCGCGTATAAAGTCTCAAAATTATTTCGGTACGTTTCTGCCGACAGATGAGCCTGTTGGCCGGTGCTTGCTTTCTGGGCAATCCAGTCGGCATGCGACAGGTAGGCCATTCTGATTAAAGTTATGCGTGGCTTGACATCGGGGCAGGTGAATTTCTCGAAATTGATTACGAGAAAATACCCGTCTTTGTTTTTCTTTTCATCTCCTTTTTGGGGCTGGGCATAACTCCGGTTTGCAAAAATCCGGTCGCTGCTTGAGGAGGTTTTTATTTCAATGCTCAGAGTGTCATTCAGGAGGTTGTGAATGTCTTTCTGGGTTTTTGGGTTGCCCAGGCAATATTCATCCGGGAATTGTTTTGCAAGTAGCAGTGCTATTACGTCATGGAGGAAGAACCCCATAATCTGAGGTTCTGGAAATATGTCTTTACCGATGCGGAAGTCTCCGATTTTTGAATCCAAAATTATGTCCCATGCCTGCAATACAACTGTGGCAAGTGTGCTTTTAAGAGGATGTTGGTCGATGAGTTGTTGAATCTCAGGTTTCATGGTTTATGATTTAATAGTTGTGAGGCCGGGACGGCCAAAGCTTCGGAAAGTTTGACTAAGGTTATTAGCGACGGGCATTTTTCGCCTCGTTCAAGTTCGCCTACGAAGGTCCTGTTTAAAGAACTCTTATGAGCCAGCGCCTCTTGAGATAACCCTGCTGCGGAACGAAGCTGCGCAAGTCGCAGACCGAATTGCGTTAGAATTTCTTTCTCTGTCATAGGTACAAATGTATGGTTCCGGGAAAGTATTTGCAACCGTCTATAGACGTCATGCTGCATTTTGGTTTTATCAAGCCACTTAGATTCCGGTTAGAAATGTTTTGTCTGTAAACTAAACTTTTGTGATTTTTGGTGATAGTTTAGTTTATAGACAAAAATTTTTTGGTATGAAAGGGCATACTTGGTAGGCTATCCCTGACTGACATTCCGGTATTGCTCATACCAGGAAAGGAGGCAGTTCGGCTAAAAATGGTTGCATTTGAGGGCATTTTGGAATGTGGGGTGGTGTGGTTGGTTGCGAATGAGGGGGGATTTTCGTAATTTTGTTGCATAAAGCGTGAGGATGTTGCAAAACATCTGAATTTCGGTCAATGACGTAAGGGCGCACGGTCTGTGCGTCCGACAATTGACTGATAGCAAATACGTGTGTTGCGGACGCACAGACCGTGCGTCCCTACGTTTTGGAGTTTGCAACTCCCTAAAATACTGCGGGTAAACTTATACCGCAGGTGCTTTTTAAGAACATGTGCTTTTAACAGGAACCGGATGGAGCAACAGGATTTCGACATACACAACAGCGCCAGTGAGCGCGACGGCGACTACGAACGCGCATTGCGTCCGGGGCGCTTCGAGGCGTTTGCCGGACAGGAAAAGATTGTGGAGAATCTGCGGGTGTTTGTCGCGGCTGCCAAAATGCGTGGCGAGCCTCTTGACCACCTGCTGCTGCACGGGCCTCCCGGCCTGGGCAAAACCACGCTGTCGGCAATCATAGCCAATGAGTTGGGGGTGGGCTTCAAGGTGACTTCCGGTCCGGTGCTTGATAAGCCGGGCGATCTGGCCGGTATCCTCACTTCGCTTGAGGAGAACGATGTGCTGTTCATCGACGAGATTCATCGCCTGAGTCACACGGTGGAGGAGTATCTCTACTCGGCCATGGAGGATTTCCGCATCGACATAATGATCGACAAGGGCCCCGGAGCGCGCTCGGTGCAGTTGTCGCTTTCGCCGTTCACTCTTGTGGGCGCCACCACGCGCAGCGGCTTGCTCACACCGCCGCTGAGGGCGCGTTTCGGCATAGACTGCCATCTGGAATATTACGATCATATCACGTTGGAGCGTATCATCCTCCGTTCGGCATCGCTGCTCGGAGTGAAGTGCAGCGGCGAGGCCGCCCACGAAATTGCCATGCGTTCGCGCGGAACGCCCCGTATAGCCAACGCTCTGTTGCGCCGTGTACGCGATTTCGCGCAGGTGAAAGGCTCGGGAGCCATCGACCCTGAGATTGCCCGGTATGGCCTTGAGGCGCTCAACATCGACCGCTATGGCCTCAACGAGATAGACAACAAGCTGCTGCGCACCATGATAACAAAGTTCCGCGGCGGTCCGGTGGGTCTCACCACCATTGCAACGGCGTTGGGTGAGGATCCCGGCACCATCGAGGATGTTTACGAACCGTTCCTCATCAAGGAGGGATTCATCAAGCGCACCCCTCGCGGACGCGAGGTGACGGATCTGGCATGGCGTCATCTCGGCTTCGAGGCCGAAGGACTCGGCGGCCTGTTTGCCAATTGATAAAGGCGACTCTGACAGCACCCTCGCCATCAGGTAGTAAAATTGAACGCTGTGTCAAAATGCACGATTTTGACACAGCGTTATTGTAGGGTGGAAATTGAGCAAATGGGGGTTGATGATTAACCCGGTTTTAACTGCTGCCTGATTATTTGCGGACTGCGACTTTCACGCCGTTCACAACCAATATGCCTGCGGGGAGGTCGGTGATAACGGTGGTGCCGGGGGTGACCGTCAGCGATTTCACGAGCTGACCGTTCATGTTAACCACTTTGACAACAGTGGCTTCGGTGGTGGAAACCTCAACGGCGGCTGCGCCCAGGGCTTTCACTGTGAAAAAGCCATTGTCGGCAAGAGTTTCGGCTATCGAGCTTGATCCGATGGCCTTGATGTTGGCTCCGAAATGGTGCCATCCGAGGGCGGATTTATAAGCGTTGATTGACTCTTCGGGAACAAACAGCACACGGTCGCCGTAGTCGTTGTCATCGAAAATGGTGTAGATCTCCTCGCCGTCGAGATAGCCTCTTTTTACGGCCGGAGGTGTCACAGCCTTGCAGGTCACGGTGGTGATCTGAGGATTCCCCTCGAATACATATCCACCGAGATTGGTGGTGGTTTCCGGAAGGGTTATGGAGGTTATTTTCAATATTTTATCAAAGCAATAGTTGCCGATGCTTTCCAGCTTGTCGCTGAAATCAAGTGTCTCCAGTTCATAGCAGTTGCGGAACGCCCAGTGCCCGATGGTTTTCACGCCGGGCATTGTCACCTTTTTAATCCCTTCGCAAGAGTCGAAAGCATAGTCGCCTATCGAGGTCACTGATTCGGGCAGTGTGACAGATGTGAGATAGGTGTTCTCCGAGAATGCGCTTGATCTTACGGCGGTCACGCTGAGCTCTTTCTCTTCATACGTGATTGTGGCCGGAATCGTGATGTCTCCCACATATGTGGTGCCTTTCGCGGGGGTGGTTACTTCCACATTCGTTTTTGTGTTGTTCCAGTAGTACCTTACTCCGTCCTGCTCGATGTAAACGGCTTTTGCAGAAAGAACGCCTGCTGAGGCAACCAACGCCAATGCCAGTGCAATACTTTTGTGTGTATAAAATTTATGCATAAATATGGAATTTATACGAACCGGCAACGTTGCCTGTTCGGCAACAAATTTAAGTAAACTTTCACATTTTACCCCCCCCGATTCGTTAAAGTTTGTTAATAGGATGGTTTATTGTTAATTTTTGTCCAATTCTGCTAATTAATTCCCATATGGGTTAATTATTCCATTATTCATAAGATGTGCATAAAAACATTTTGGCGATAGCATGAAGCCCCGATGCATGCGGGCTGTGTGGTGTACGGGGCAATTCGGAATGTGCCTGTCGTTTTTGCCGTGTTATGGAAACATCCTATATTTGCATAACCAAAAGTGATTTTAAGTAACTGGTCGAAATTATTTTGATGTTTGTTCGAGTAAAATTTTTAGAAGATTTTTCTCTATGAAGAAGGAGTGTAGTGAGCTACACGACTGATGAAGAGAGGAAAAGATTCAAAAATTTTGCCGAAGAAACATTGAAATAAACAGACCGGTTAATATAAAATAATTTTGAACAGTTACTTAACGATATGGCCGGAGTAAAAAGCCTTTTCAAGGACACCGCGATTTACGGTGTGAGCAGCATTGTGGGCCGGTTTCTCAACTGGTGCCTCGTGCCGATGTACACCTATTGTTTCGCGGCGGCACAATACGGTGTGGTGACAAATATCTATGCCTATGTGGCATTAGTTCTGACCATCCTTACCTACGGGATGGAGACCGGATTTTTCCGGTTCGCCAATCATGACCGCTGGACCAATCCCGGGCAGGTGTACACCACCGCGTTGCTCTCGCTGGGCATCACCTCGATGCTGTTTATTGTGGCGGGTTGCCTGCTGTCGCCCGAGATAGCCCGGTGGCTCGACTGCGCCGACCATCCGTCGTTCATATGGATGATGGTGGTGGCTGTGGGTGTGGATGCCTATACAGCCATCCCGTTCGCCTATCTGCGCTATCGTAAACGGCCCGTAAGGTTTGCCACGCTGAAGCTGCTCAACATAGCCATCAACATAGGGCTGAATCTTTTCTTCATCCTTCTTTGCCCCGTCATATGGGAGTCGGCTCCGGGGTGGATAGCGTGGTTTTATGACCCCGATTTCGGCATAGGCTACATCTTCCTGGCCAACCTCATCAGTTCGCTTGCCGTGCTGCTGATGCTCGTGCCGGAAATTCTGGCCGAAAATTACAATTTCAACGGCCGTCTGCTTCGCGAGATGCTGGGCTATTCGTTCCCCATCCTGATCATCGGTATCGCCGGTATCATGAACCAGACCATCGACAAGATTCTCTACCCCATGCTGATTGCCGACCGTCAGGAAGCCATGAGCGGACTGGGCGTATATGGCGCAAACTACAAGATTGCCATCGTCATGGTGATGTTCATTCAGGCTTTCCGCTTCGCCTATGAGCCGTTTATCTTCGCGCAGAACAAAGAGAAAGGCGCCGGAAAGGAACAGGCGTATGTGGATGCCATGAACTGGTTCGTGATCTTCGGCATGTTCATTTTCCTCGGGGTGATGTTCTTTCTGCCGGTGCTCAAATATTTCATTTCGCCTGCATATTTCGAGGGACTGAAAGTAGTGCCGGTGGTGATGCTCGCTGAGCTGTTCTTCGGCGTGTTCTTCAATCTGTCGCTCTGGTACAAACTCACCGACCGCACCATATGGGGCACATGGTTCTCGCTTGCCGGACTTGCCGTAACGCTCGGTGTGAACATCGCATTTGTCCCCACGTTCGGCTATATGGCCTGCGCCTGGGCGGCTTTCTGCTGCTATGGATTCATGATGGTGGCAAGCTATCTGGTGGGCCGTGTCAAATATCCCATCCCCTATGAGGTGGGACGCCTCGCACTCTATGCAGTGGCCGCAATGGCGCTGTGGGGAGCGGCCACGCTTCTCACCACCGGCAACAACTGGATAGATTTCCCCACGCGTGTGCTGCTGCTGGCGGTTTATGCCGGTGTGGTGTTTGTGAACGAGGTGAAAAACCGACGTAAACCTGCTGCCGTATGATTCTGTTCCTCTCCACCAACGACACTCTCGGTGGCGCCGCAATGGTGACCCACCGCCTTGTGTCGGCTCTGCGCCGCATGGGCGTGGATGCCCGCATGCTTGTGGGGCGCAAGGATGGCGATGATGCGTGGGTGGCTCAGGTGGGGAGTTTTCGCCGCAAGCTGGCCAAGGTGGCCGAACGCGCCGAGATTTTTGCAAGCAACGGATTCAGTAGGACGGACCTGTGGAAGGTGTCGACTGCCCGCTTCGGTGCGGCCGTGGCATCGCACCCATGGGTTGCTGAGGCTGACGCCATTGTGCTGGGCTGGGTGAACCAGGGCTTTCTGTCGCTTGGTCAGCTACGTCGTATCTGCGAGATGAAGAAGCCTGTGGTGTGGTGGATGCACGACCTCTGGTGTGCCACTGGCATTTGCCATCTGCCGGCCGGCTGCACCCGCTATGAACTGGGCTGCGGCCGTTGTCCGCTGCTCCACTGGGAGCGGCGCATGGGCGATTTGTCGCGTTTCGTCTGGGAGCGGAAAATGGACATTTTCCGCCGTTATCCGATCCGGTTCCTTGCCGTCAGCCGCTGGCAGCGCGAACAATGCCTTAAAGGTTCATTGCTGCGGGGGATGGATATTGAGGTACTCGGCCACGCCTTTCCCGTTGAGGAGTTCACTACGGAACCCGCCGAGGGTTCCGACTGTGGAAAACTGCGCATAGTGATGGGGGCTGCCCGCCTTGACGACCCTGTAAAGGGGCTCCCGGTGGCCATCGAGGCTCTCAATCTGCTTGCGCAGGAGCACCCGGAGCTGGCCGCACGGTCGGAGGCGGTGTTTTTCGGGGGACTTGCGGACGCGCATGCCTTTGATGCACTTCGGTTCCCTTTCCGCTACGTGGGGCGTATGGCGCCCGACGAATTGAGGAATCTCTATGCCACTGCAACGGTGGTGCTGTCCACCTCACGGTTCGAGACAATGGGAGCCACCCTCATGGAGGGGATGGCCGCAGGTGCCACTCCGGTGACTTTCGGCGTGGGGGGACAGCCCGACATCGTGACGCATGGCGAGAACGGATATATAGCCGACTACGGGTCGGCCCAGTCGGTGGCACATTGTCTGCGGCTGGCCCTTGAATCGCCGTTCCCGCGTGCCGAGCAACATGCCTCAGTGGCTTCGCGCTTTTCCGAAAAGGTGATTGCCGGCCGGCTGCTGCGCATCATAGCCGCAATGCGCGGCGAATGAAAGCCGGCGCGGCTGTTGCGTGGCTGTGATTAATTCGTTAACTTTGACTGCCACGTACCGATGTGCGCGGAAATATGCTATGACCACTACGAACGATACAATCAAGGGGATGGTGAGCGTGATTGTGCCCAACTACAATCATGCCGGATTTTTGCGTGAACGCATCGACAGCGTCCTGGGGCAGACCTATGGCAATATAGAGCTTATCCTGCTTGACGATTGTTCCACCGACAACAGCCGGGAGGTCATAGAGAATTATCGTAACGAACCGCGTGTGAGCCATGTGGTGCTCAACGAGCAGAATTCCGGAAGCACATTCGCACAGTGGAAGCGCGGCCTCGCCCTGGCTCGCGGGGAATATGTGTGGATCGCCGAAAGCGACGATTTCGCCACGCCCGATTTCCTGGCCACACTTGTGCCTCAGCTGGAGGCTAATCCCGAAGCGGCGCTTGCATTCGCCGGTTCGCTGATGGTGGACGCCTTGGGCAACAATATTCCGCACATGGACTGGGACCGTTACCGGCCCGGTCAGCCTGATGTCGAAGTCTATACGGGCAGAGAACTTATGGTGCGAAAACTGTTGTGGACGGCCAATGTGTACAATGCCTCGCAGGCGGTGTTCCGCCGCAGCATGGCTCCGGCGATAGAGGATTGCCAGCTGCGTATGCGCTATTGCGGCGACTGGCTGTTCTGGGTCAACCTCGCTACCCGCGGAGGCGCGGTGGAGGTGCGCCGCAAGCTCAACCGTTTCCGCCAGCACACGGCAAAGGTTTCGCCGGGAGCATCAAAGTCCGGCATCTATTTCATCGAGGGGCTGCCGGTTATGGTGCGGGTGGCCGATTATCTTGACCTTGGCCGGTGGCAGCGTGCCATGCTTGCCGGGCGTACATGGAAGCGCCTTGGCAAGTTCCCGCAGATACTCGCCACCCACCGCGAGGAGATAATGGCCAACCTCGACAGGCTCAGCCCAGGTGCGTCAGGCTGTAAACACAGGCTCATTACGCTTTACGAGGCCGACAAACATCTGAATTTCACCCATCTGCAACCCAAATGACACACACCGTGAAGCCCCGCCTGCTTTTCCTTATAAGCCGTTTCCTCGACGGTGGCATCGACACCATCCTGGTGGAATATCTGCGCAACATCCCGCTCGACCGCTATGATGTGACGCTTGCCATAGGCGTGAAGATGGATGAACTCGAGGTGCATCTGCCGCGCATTCCTGCCGGGGTGAAGGTGGAATATCTCGTTGACAACCCTGTGCTCACACGATGGCGTAAGGAAAAAATCAGGCACCGTCTGCCCGTGGCTGTGAAGCTTTACGACGAGATTGTGCTTAACCCGATCAGAAAACTTACCACCCGAAGCCGGCTGGACCGCCTCGTGGCTCAGTCTGACATGGTGATTGATTTCGACTGCACGTTCTACAGCCTGCTTCAGCATAGCCCGGTTCCGGTGACGGGATTCTATCATTTCAGTATTCCCGAAAATCTGAGCCGCTGGCCGAGGCACACGCGCAGGCAGATGGAGGGGATGCAGGCCTACGCACATGTAGCACTCATATCGAATGCAATGGTGGAGGAGGGGCGGCGCCTGTTCCCCGAACTTGCGGCCAAATTCGTGCGCATCTACAACGGGTATAACCTTGATGAATTCCGGCAGCGCGCGGCCGCGAAGTTGCCTGTGGTTGCGCCGGCGCGTTATGTCGTTGCCGTTGAGCGGCTTGAAGAGAGCCAGAAGGATATAACAACGCTGCTTGATGCATATGCCCGTGCTCTCGCCTCGCAGCCTGACGGCGGCAGGGATTTCCCGGCGCTTGTGCTCGTGGGCGAAGGGCGCGACAGGCAACGGCTTGAGGCGCATGCCAAGGCGCTCGGAGTGGTGGAGAAAACTTTTTTTGCAGGTTTCCAGCCCGATGCAGCCCCCTGGATTGCCAATGCCGAAGCGTTGGTGCATTCTTCGAAATATGAGGGCTTCGGCCTTGTGCTTGCCGAGGCTTTGATTCTCGGGCGTCCGGTGGTGGCCACCGACTGTCCGTCGGGACCGGCCGAAGTGCTTGACTACGGCAACGCCGGAATTCTTGTGCCCGTGGGTGATGCCGACGCGCTTGCCCAAGCCATCGCCCGTGTTGCCGGGTCAGCGGCGCTGCGCTCACAGATGGGTGAGCAGGCATTGCGCCGTGCCGAAACGTTTGATATAACCGAATCAGTAAATCAGCTTTTATCGCTATGTCCCATACCGACCGACCAAAAATAAGCGCTGTTCTCAACACCTTCAACGCTGCCGAACATCTTGACGAGGTGCTACAGTCGCTCGCCGGATTCGACGAGATTATGCTTGTGGATATGCACAGCGACGACGATACCCGACGCATTGCGGCCGCACATGGCGCACGGATTGTGGATTTCGAGCGTTGCGGCATCTGCGAGCCTGCGCGCAACGCCGCCATCGAGGCGGCCTCGCATCCGTGGGTGCTTATAGTGGATGCCGATGAACTGGTTACGCCGCAACTGCGTGAATATCTTTATGACACGGCAGCGCGCGAGGATGCTCCGGCGGCATTGCGCATTCCGCGCATCAATTCATTCATGGGGCGGGAGATGCATTGCCTTTATCCCGACTATCTCACGCGCTTTGCGCGGAAGGAGCGCATTTTCTGGCCGCCGGTGATTCATGCGCAGCCGCAGATTGATGGTGTGATTGAAACCATCCCCGCGTCGCGTCGCGAGCTTGCATTTGTGCATCTCGAGCGCAACACCATTGCCTCACGGCTTGAGAAAATCAGTCGTTATTCCGCCAAGGAGGTTGACCGCAGAGGTTATAGACATTATTCGGCCCCGGCATTTCTGGTCAAGCCGTTCGGCCGCTTTTTCCGCTCGTATTTTCTGAAAGGCGGCGTGCGCGACGGGCGTCCCGGCTTCATCTGGGCATTGCTCGAAGCCCATTACAAGCTCTCCACCATGCTCCGCCAGTCCGACCGCACATCCTCCTGATTTATCCTCTGATGTCGGTTTTACCAATCGCTGTCATCAGCCAAGTCGCAATCGTAGTCCCGGTCAAAATCATCGTATGAATCATTGTCCGCATCCATTCCGTTAAGGTAATAATCGGGGTTTTGGTGTATGAGGTCAATGTAGCTTGTTCCATGCGACCTACTCTCCATGATGTCGAGGCGTGACTGGAGTCGGTCTATTTCATTTTCAATGTTTGAGTAGCCGTCTGACAGTATGTCATAGTCATCAAGCATATCCTCCAAATCGTCAATGTGTGCCTGCAGGTCATCAGGGTCGGTGTCATCGTATTGCCGGGCAATCGCCTTGAGGTCACGACGGCTGCTGTCGCCGTTCCACGGTGTGGATTGATTATCTTGTTTGGCGATTTTTCGGTATCGGGCGATTTCATCCTTTGATTCAGCGATTTCCTGCTCCAGTTCCATAATCCGTGCGTCATATGCAGGAGTCTGTGGGGCGCAAAACGGTGCAGGCGGAATGGAATGTCGGGATCTGCGGGAGAATAGTCTGCATACCCATTCCAAAAAGGCGGCTTGGCCTAATAAATTCCAAAAAGACATGATACGGAGAGTTTGGCAGATTGGTTTATATAAATAAAGGGGGTTGTAACCGGATAAGATGTAATGAATGACGTCAGATGTCGGCGCCGTCTTTCAATGCTTGTCCGAGCCAAGCGAAAACGCAGAGAAGAATGATTAGAATTGACATAGCGGTAAGATTTTAGGATTTCGAGGAACACCATCATGGTCTTCACCTGCAAAATTATCTCCTGCCAGTGCCAAAATCTTTCACTGCTACGTTAAATAATGTTTATAGTTATTTTACGCGGCCGGGGTTGCGGGCGATGAATTCTTTCCAGGATTTGGGGCCGGCGGGGAGCGACGGGCGCGAGGATTCGTAGAAATGGCAGAGGGCCACACCGAGCGCATCGGTGGCGTCAAGTTCCGGCAGGAGGTTCTCGCGCGGGATTTTCAGGATGCGCACAAGCATCTCCTGAACCTGTTCCTTCGATGCGGCGCCGTTGCCCGTTATCGCCATTTTCACTTTGCGCGGCTCATATTCGGCTATGGGTACGTCGCGGCTGAGTGCGGCGGCCATGGCAACGCCCTGGGCTCGTCCGAGTTTAAGCATGGATTGCACATTTTTGCCGAAAAACGGAGCCTCGATGGCGAACTCGTCGGGCAGATATTGCTCCACAAGCCCGAGCACGCGCTCGTGGATGCGGTGCAGACGCATGTAATGGTCCTCCATGCGGTTGAGGCGCAGCACACCCATAGCCACGACGGAGGGCTTGCCGCGGAGGATGCCGAGCACGCCGTAACCCATGACGTTCGTACCGGGGTCGATGCCGATTATCACTTTATCCCACATGGGTGTCGGGCGTTTTCACGGGGAGGTCAACCGTTTCCATCGGAGTGGTGAAGAACATCAGATGCTGACCGCGGCGGCGGTGAAGCTCGGCCATGAGTGCCTGCCCTTCGTTTTCGTGCCAGTGCGAGGCTTTCGCCGGGTCGATGGCGGGGAAATGAACAGCTATGCTGAGTGTGTCCGGCTCGATAGAGGTGAGCACACGCGCCACCGTGGGCGTGGCGAAACATCCGCTGGCTGCCGCTGCCGGCAGGAGTGTGCCCGACAGCCAGTCTATGAATTCAGCTTCGATGCTGTTGTGTACGACAAACGTGGTGTTGATGATAAGCATGTGTCAGAAGTGTCGGCGCAGTTCGCGCATGAGGAATTTGAAATGACGCGCCACAGTGCTGCGCACGCCGTAATAGTAGCACATGATGTTGAAGCGCTCGCGCAGCGATTTGAACCGGTTGCGGGTGGTGGTGCCTTCGTTAAGGTAGTCGATGAGCACTTCGGGGATGAGCACATTGCGGCGCGAATGCTGAAGCACGCGGATGCACCAGTCGAAATCGGCCGAGAACCGGAATTTAAGATTGTAGGGCGACGTGATCTGTCTGAGCGCCACGAAAGCCTGATGGCATACTACCATGCCGTCGGCGAAGCTTTGCAGCGACAGCTGTTCGGGTGCGGTTAGGTGGCGCGGACCGATGCGGCGACGGTCGGCGTCAACTATGTCGGTCTGGCCGTAGACCACGCCGGGATAGTCCTCGCACATTATGGTGTCGGCGATGCGTTGCAGCGTCTCGGGCGAATGGAATGTGTCGCCGGCATTGAGGAAAATCACGTAATCGCCTGTGGCCTCCGCCAGGCCCTTGTTCATGGCGTCGTAGATGCCGCGGTCGGCGGCCGAACGGAAACGCATGAGCGGATGCAGATTGCGGCGGGCAATCTCTATGGTGCCGTCCGACGAATCGCCGTCGATGATGAGATGTTCGTACAGATTGCATGTCTGCCGGCGCACGCTTTCAATGGTGGCGGGAAGCGTGTCGGCGGCATTGTACGTTACTGTAATGATGGAAAACAGAGGGCGGTTGCCGGGTGAATTCTGGTCCATGTGGTTGGCTGACGGAATGAGAAAAAGAATTAGAGCAAATGAAGAAAAAGGCATCGCGAGGCGTTTATGGCGGCCTTATTTGGCAAAATTAAGCATTCTTCACCTTTTCGGCAACAAATGTGGCGGATTAATTCTGATAATTTCGGATAAACTCGGATAAACTCGGATAAACTCTGATAATTCTGATAATTCTGATAATTCTTATAAGAGTTTATCCGAGTTTATCCGAGTTTATCCGAAGTTATCCGGCCGGGAGCGTCGCTGGCGCCTGCTAAGCGGTGAAATGAAAATTTAACGGGGTGAGGGAGCGGGAATTTGCAAGAATATAGTAACTTTGCACTGTTCAGAGGCCGAGTGTGCTGCGGCGTTGTAGCCGCAGTGCATGCTTTTGATGCCCCAAACGATTGTTAGACAACACATTTGCGACGCTCTCAATTATATATAATCTTCCTGTTTTTAGCTTGTACTGTGGCCGGAAACCTGTTTTCGCGCGACGGTGCACCGGCGTCGTCACGGCTTTTTGATGAAATTCCGGGACCCGACAGCATTGTGCCCCCGGTTGTGGCTCCGGCCGACAGCATTGTGGCCGACAGCACTTCGGCTCCGGTGGATTCCATGTTTAGCGTCAGGGATTCTGTGGCTGCGCTCCTGCCGCCTATTGCACCCGACACGGTGAAGCCGAAACGTCCGTCGCGTATCCGCCGCGAGAAGGTCGACCTTGACAATCAGGTGGTTTTCAACTCCAAGGACTCAATGGTGATGAAAGGCCGCAACACCGTGTTCATGTACGGTGAGGCGAGCGTTGACTATGGCGACCTCAAACTTAATGCGGCTGAAATCAAGCTCAACATGGACAGCAGCGAGGTCCATGCCGTAGGGCGTCAGGACTCGGTGGGCGAAATGGTGGGTCAGCCGGTATTCGAGGAGGGAGGCTCGAGCTACGAGTCCTCCACCATGCGCTACAACTTCAAGAGCAAGCGCGGTTACATCACAGACGTAATCACCCAGCAGGGTGAGGGTTACCTCACCGGCGGCCGTACAAAGAAAACCGAAGGGGAGGACTACTACCTGCAGAGCGGGCGCTACACCACCTGCGATGACCACGAATGCCCTCACTTCTACCTGCAGCTCACACGCGCCAAGGTGCGTCCGAAGAAAAACATCGTCACCGGGCCGGCCTACATGGTGCTTGCCGGGCTGCCGCTCCCGCTGGCCATCCCGTTCGGCTACTTCCCGTTCAGCGACAGCTATGCCTCCGGTGTCATAGTGCCGACGTTCGGCGATGACTACAACCGCGGATTCTATCTCAGCGACGGCGGTTACTACTTCGCCATCAACGATATGATTGACCTTGCCCTTACGGGTGAAATCTACACCAAGGGCTCATGGGGACTTTCGGCGCAGTCAACCTACCGCAAGCGCTACAAGTACAGCGGCTCGTTCAACATCCACTATCTCAAGACCATCTACGGCGAGAAAAGTGATCCTGACTATTCCAAGTCCACCAACTTCCAGATCATGTGGAACCATTCGCAGGACTCCAAGGCGAATCCCAACATGACGCTGTCGGCGGCGGTGAACTTCACCACATCGGGCTACACGCGCAACGCCCTCAACAGCTACTACACCAACTCGTTCACCGAGAACACCAAATCGTCGACCATCAACATGAGTTACCGCATTCCCAACTCGAAATGGTCGTTCTCCACGTCGCTCAACATCAGCCAGCGCACACAGGACTCCACTCTGGCCGTGTCGTTCCCCAACCTGAACGTCACCATGAGCCAGACCTATCCCTTCAAGCGCAAGCAGGCAGTAGGCGCCGACCGGTGGTATGAGAAAATCCGCATGAGCTATTCGGGGCAGTTCCAGAACTCTCTCACGGCCAAGCAGGATGAGTTCTTCAAGAAATCGCTGATAAAGGACTGGCGAAACGGCATGCGTCACAGCATCCCTATCTCGGCCACATTCCCGCTGTTCACCTACTTCAACGTCACACCGTCCATTAATCTCACCGACCGTATGTACACTCAGAAGGTGCGCCGCTCGTGGGATCCGGCGGCATCGGCTGAAGTTATGGACACCACCTATTCGTTCTATAACGTGTGGGATTTCACGGCCTCTGTTTCGTTCGATACCAAGATTTACGGATTCTTCCAGCCTCTGCCGTTCCTCGGCGACAAGGTGAAGATGATCCGCCACGTGATGACTCCCACCGTATCATTCTCGGCATCGCCCGACTTCTCGTCCCCCTGGTTCGGATATTACGGCCAGTACAACTACATCGACAACCAGGGACGCGAGCAGACGCGTAAATACTCCATGTTCCCCAACGGCCTCTTCGGTGTGCCCGGACAGGGGAAAACCGGTATGGTCAGCTTCTCGCTCGCCAACAATGTGGAGATGAAGGTCAAGTCGGACAACGACTCGATCGGCGAGAAGAAAGTGTCGCTAATCGAGAACTTCACCGTGAGCCAAAGCTACAACTTCGCGGCCGACTCGCTGCGGTGGAGCAATATCAACACGTCGCTGCTGCTGCGCCTCACCAAGCAGTTCAACCTCAACCTCTCGGCCACATGGGACGTGTACACCTACGCCCTCAACAGCGCCGGAAACCCGGTGCGTGTCAACAAGCTCCGCATATCGCAGGGCAAAGGACTGGGACGCCTCTCTTCAACCGGAACCTCCTTCTCCTACACCTTCAACAACGACACCTTCAAACGGAAGAAAAACAAGAACAATCCCCCCGAGAACAATGGCGACCTCGGCAACAATCCAAAGGATGACGACTGGGATGACGCCGGCTACGGACAGCCGGACCGCCTCAACAACGGGAACGGCAATGATGACGACGACCTGAAGCTGTCGCCCGACGGATATGCGGCATGGGAGGTGCCGTGGAGCCTCTCGGTCAACTATTCGGTGAACTACAGCTACGGCGATTTCAACCGCGAGAAGATGGAATATAACGGCAAGATAACGCAGAACCTCAGTCTGTCGGGCAATATACGGCCCACCAAAAACTGGGAGTTCTCGGCGTCCGCCTCCTACAACTTCGACCTGCACAAGATAGCCTACATGAACCTGAACATAGCCCGCGACCTCCACTGCTTCACCATGAGGGCGAGTGTGATTCCGGTAGGTCCCTACAAGAGCTATAATTTCCATATCTCGGTCAAGTCAGCCCTGCTGAGCGACCTCAAGTACGACAAACGTTCGTCAACTTCCAACGGCGTGCAGTGGTATTGATGACTTATTTCCCTGAGACTGTTTTCATTCCTTTAATCTGAACTCTGAACCGCGCACAATTGTTTAATTCATAGTGATTTGCATCCGGATTGCGCGCCTTCGGCATGTTCCCGGAGTGGTAGTTGCCGCGCATCGGCGGCACAATCAGGCAGATACGCAGTTTTTATTACCTACACATGAACATGAATCATTCCACCATGACTACTCATAATAACAATACAAATCAGAATAACAATACCGCCGCACAGAGCCTTTTCGGCATCCGCGGGCAGGTGCTGACATATAAGGACAATCCGCTGCTCGTTCCTGCCGCCGACTGTTACGACTATTATCCCGACGGACTCGTGGTGGTGCGCGACGGTGTGATAGATGCCGTCGGTGCATACGGCGATGTAATCGGGCGTTATCCGGGGCTCGACCGTGTGGACACTTACGAAAACGCCGTCGTCATGCCCGGATTCATCGACTGCCATCTGCATTATGTGCAGTCGCCCATGATCGGGTCGTTCGGCGACACGCTGCTCGACTGGCTCAACCGCTACACATTCCCCACCGAATCGAAATTCCGCAGCAAGGAGTTTGCCGACGAAGTGGCACGGGTGTTTTTCCGCCAATTGCTGCAGCAGGGCACAACCACCGCGAATGTGTTCGCAACGACGTTCCCCGTATCTGTGGAGGCGTTCTTCGAGGAATCTGAGCGCTGGAACACCCGCATGATTTCGGGCAAGGTGCTGCAGGACCGCAATCTGCCCGATTCACTGCGCGACACATCGGCCGCCGCCTCGGTTGAGGAGTCGGAACGCCTGCTTGAAAAATGGCACCGCCGCGGCCGTCAGCTTTACGCCGTAGTGCCACGCTTCGCCCCCACAAGCACTGATGAGCAGTTGCGTCTGGCCGGCGAGCTTTACCGCCGCCATGCCGCCGAAGGGGTGTACATGCACACGCACCTCGACGAGGCCTACGATGAGATACAGTGGGTTAAGGAGCTATTCCCCTGGTCGAAAAACTATACCGATGTCTATGAGCATTTCGGCCTGCTCGGCCCCACGGCAGTGCTGGCTCACTGCTGCATAGTGAAGGAGGAGGAATGGCAGACCATCCATGATGCAGGCGCCGCAGCGGTGCATTGCCCGTCGTCCAACCTGTTTCTCGGCGACGGCGAGTTCCGCTATTGGGATGCCTCCAAAGCCGCGCGTCCATGCCGTTTCGGCATAGGCACCGATGTTGGCGCGGGCACTAATTTCTCAATCCCACGTCAGCTTGGGGAGGCCTATAAGGTGGCCATGATGCAGCAGCACAGTCTCGATGCCGCGAGCAGTTTCTATCTTGCTACTTTGGGAGGGGCAAGGGCGCTCAGGCTTGATGACAGGATTGGTTCGTTACGTCCGGGCAACGAGGCTGATATCGCCGTGCTTTCGCTGGCGCCGACCGAATTTGTGGAATGGCGCATGCAGTTCGCTTCCGATATTTTCGAGAAACTTTTCGTGCTCCAGACCATGGGGCCTGACAACATGAACATCGCCACGTATGTGGCCGGAAAGAAGGTGTTCGACCGAGCATCCGCCAGTCCGTTCGCGATGCCTTGAGTAGCGGATGCCTTTCTCTCTTATTTCAGGATTTCAAGGGCGCGCCGGCGGTCGTTGTCGATTGCGGCTGCAAGGGCGTCGAGCGAGGGGAACCGCTGCTCGTCGCGCAGATGCTCAATAAAGTTCAGCGTGATCGGTGAGCCGTACAGATCACCGGAATAATCGATAAGATGCGCCTCGATGGTTTCGGGGGCGTCGGCAGGCGTGCCGGTGGTGGGGCGGCTTCCGATGTTGACCACGGCCGGAAGCATCGCGCCGTCGGGCATCAGCGCGCGTGCGGCATATACCCCGCGGCCGGGGATGAGCTGTGACACGAACGACGGATGCACGTTGGCGGTTGGAAACCCTATGGTGCGTCCTATCTCGCGCCCGTGCTCCACTGTGCCCTGCAGCTGGTAGGGATGTCCGAGCATGGCATTGGCTTCGGCGATGTGTCCCTGTGTCAGCAGTCGGCGTATTTCCGACGAGCTGATGCTCCCTTCCCCCTCAAGTTTCTTTTCGGTGCCAAGCACAAGCTCGATGCCTTCCTCCGCAGCCAGTGCGCGGTATGTGTCGAAGTCGGCCGGCGCGTCATGGCCGAACCGGTTGTTGAATCCGAGCAGCATGGCTTTCACGCCCCATTTTTCGCGCAGCATTGCCAGAAAATCACGTGCCGGGAGCATGCGCAGGTCGGGGGTGAACGGAATCATGCGCACAGCCACACGCCTCACGGCAAGCTGCAGCATCTTTGCCTCCGGAGCCGACAGGAGCATGGGTGCTCGGTCAGGAGCGATTACCGACAGCGGATGGTTGGAAAATGTGACCACAAGGGGTTGCAGCATCCTTTCCGCAGCCTCGCGGCGCAGATGTTCAACCAGGTGCAGGTGGCCGAGGTGCACGCCGTCGAACATCCCTACGGCTGCCATTGTGCCTTTGCATTCGTTTGATTTCTTTTCGGGTGTGTCCATCCTCCGGTGTGATATTGGGTGTCAGGGTTTTATGCGTATGAGAGTCAGGCCATCGCGCAGGGGGAGTATCACTTTTTCGAGCGATGGGTCGGCGGCGATGGTGTCGTTGAATTCGGCTATGCCGAGGGTCTGCGGGTCGTGGTGGCGCGTTGTGTCGGTCACCTTTCCGTCCCACAGGGTGTTGTCGGCCAGGATGAAACCTCCCGGACGCACCAGCTTGCGCACGAGGGTGAATGTCTCGGTGTACGTGCGCTTGTTGGCGTCCATGTAGGCAAGGTCGTAGCCCGGTTGCAGCGATGGGGCTATGCGGCTGAAATCACCGATGTGCAGCGTGATTTTGTGTCCGTGCGGCGAGCGGCCGAAGCGGCTTCTGATGAAATCCTCCATCTCGTCGTCAATCTCCACCGTATCAAGGTGCGCCCCTTCGGGGAGAGCCTCGGCGATGCATAGCGCCGAATAGCCGGCGTAGGTGCCGATCTCGAGCACGCGCTGCGGTGCCACCATGGCGGTGAGCATTTTCAGCAGACGGCCCTGAACATGGCCCGAGCACATGCGCGGATAGAGCAGCCGCAGATGCACGTCGCGTCCGAGCTGTTGCAGCAGCTCCGGCTCAGGGTCGGTGTGTGCCTTGATATATTCTTCGATATCCATTATATCCATCGGTCAGAGCAGCGATTCAATGCCGAGGCGGTAGGAGTCCATGCCGAACCCCGTGATGGTGCCGCGGCATGCGGGGGCTATGAGTGATGTGTGCCTTATGGCTTCGGGCCTGGCGGCCGTATTGGATATGTGCACCTCCACCACCGGAATGTCGATGGCCCGGATGGCATCGGCCAGCGCGAGTGATGTGTGCGTATAGGCACCTGCGTTGAGCACTATGCCTGCGTAATCGCTGTCGAAGCCCACTTCCTGAATGCGGTCGATGAGGTCGCCTTCGTGGTTGCTCTGATAGTAATCTATCTCCACTCCGGGATAGTCGACGGAGAGGGCGCGCAGGTATTCGTCCATCGAGACGTGTCCGTACACTTCCGGTTCGCGGGTGCCGAGCAGGTTGAGGTTCGGGCCGTTTATGATCAGTATCTTTGGCATGGCGGTGGTGAGGGGGGAGAGATTATTTTTTGAGTTCCACTTTCTGCGTGGGCGGCAGCTGCTCGTTGCGCTGTGCCACGGCATCGGTCACCTCATGGGCGAGGTGGATGAATTCGTGTGCCATGACGGTATCCTTGAGGGCTATGGGAGTTCCGGCATCGCCGTCGTCGCACACATCGGTGACCAGCGGAATCTGGGCGAGAAGCCGCACGCCAAGCTCTTTGGCAAGCTCCACGCCGCCGTCGCGTCCGAAGATGTAGTATCGCTCGTCGGGGTGCTGGGCCGGGGTGAACCATGCCATATTCTCCACCAGGCCGAGGATGGGCACATTCACCTTGTCGCCGGTGAACATGGCTATGCCCTTGCGGGCGTCGGCCAGCGCCACCTGCTGGGGTGTGCTCACAATCACCACGCCGGTTATGGCCAAAGTCTGCACAAGGGTGAGATGGATGTCGCTCGTGCCCGGGGGCATGTCGATGATGAAGTAGTCAAGCTCGCCCCAATCGGCATCGGTGATGAGCTGGCGCAGGGCGTTAGAGGCCATGGAGCCGCGCCAGAGCACGGGCGAATTCTTGTCGACAAGGAAGCCGATCGAGAGCATTTTCACCCCGTACTTCTCGATGGGGATTATGAGCTGGCGGCCGTCGACCTGATGCATGTAGAGTTCGTCATCCTCCACGCCGAACATCTTTGGCATCGACGGGCCGAAAATGTCGGCGTCGAGCAGCCCCACGCGGTAGCCTTCGCGGGCGAGGGCCACGGCAAGGTTGCTGGCCACGGTCGATTTGCCCACGCCCCCCTTGCCTGAGCTTACGCCGATGATGTTCTTCACCTGGGCCAGCGGTTTGGCGGCAGGCTGCGGAAGGGTGGTGCGCGTTTTCACCGCGATGTTCCCTTTGATTTCCACTTCAGGCGAGATGTAGGTCTCGATGGCCGATTCGGCGGCGCGGACAATCGACTTGATGAACGGGTCGGTGGGTTTGTCGAAAATCAGCGAGAAACTCACCTTGTTGCCGTTGATGCGGATGTCGTCCTCCACCATGCCGGCGTCTACAATGTTTTTGCCCGATGCTGGGTAGCGCACGTTTTTCAGCGCGTCGAGAATGAGGTTGGGATATAGTTGCATGGTTATTCGTTGCTTTGCTGTGAGAATTTTGGGTCGGTTTCGAGAACTCCGCGCGAGAAGCTGCGGTAGGTGTCGGGCGGAATCTCGTCGGTGGGTTCCTGCAGCTCGCCTGCGTGGGCCAGGGGGAACGCAAGGTATTTTATGGTAAGCCCGCGCGCCAGCCATTGCTGTTCGTAGTAGGTGCGTATCTGCAGGATGTCGTCGGCCAGCCCGCTGTGATAGAGGTCGTCGGTGTTCACCTCGGGCACTATGCCGTTAAGCTCGGTGAGCAGGCGCGTGTAGGTGTAGAGAAACGGCGAGTCGGTTTTGAGACGCACCATTCCGCCGTCGGCGAGCACAGTGCGGTAGAGGTTCAGGAATGTGGTGGACGTGAGGCGCTTGCGCACTTTCTTCATCTGCGGGTCGGGGAAAGTGATCCATATCTCGCTCACTTCGCCGGGGGCGAAGAAGTGGCTCAGCAGCTCGATGTTGGTGCGCACGAAGGCCACGTTGCCGAGACCCTCGAGTGTGGCGGCCTTGGCTCCGGTCCACATGCGGGCGCCCTTTATGTCGATGCCTATGAAATTCTTGTGGGGAAAGCGCCGTGCAAGTCCCACGGTATATTCCCCTTTGCCGCAGCCCAGTTCAAGCACAATGGGGCCGTCGTTGTGGAAATAGTCGCTGTTCCAGCGGCCTTTCAGGGGGAAGCCCTCGCGGCTCAGCACGCCATAGGGATACTGGAACACACATTCCATGTGCTCCATCTCTCCAAATTTCTTTAGCTTGTTTTTGCCCATATTTCAGTTTGTTGCGCATTGCGCGGGGAGATGCGCGGGTTATTGATTTGCAAATTTAACTCAAAAATGCCGAAATTTGCGTTTTCGCAACCCCTTTTTCACCCACCGAGGTGGTGCACCCCGCATTTTGGGGTTTCATGCAACACCATCGTTTGCCTGCAAATCTGTTGACTGACCTATGTACTACGTTTCAAAACAGCTCGAAATCTCGGCCTCCCACAGCCTCTCGCTCCCCTATGAGAGCAAATGCACCCGGCGCCACGGCCACAATTGGATAATCACCGTCTACTGCCGTGCCCGTCAGCTCAATGCCGAGGGGATGGTGTGCGATTTCACCCGAATCAAGGAGCTTATTCAGGGGCGGCTCGACCATGCCGACCTCAACGAGGTGTTCCCATTCAACCCCACTGCCGAGAACATCGCCCGCTGGGTGGCAGATTCCGTGCCGCAGTGCTACAAGTGCGTGGTTCAGGAAAGTTGCGGCAACATGGCCGCATATGTTGCCGACGATGTCACCGATTGTGTGTTATGACCATGAGGGATGATAACTACGGCGGTAGCGGCTCGGAGGGGCTTCTGCGTGTCAACGAAATATTTTACTCCCTGCAGGGCGAGGGGCATTTCACTGGAACGCCGGCAGTGTTCGTGCGCCTTTCGGGATGCAACCTCCGGTGTCCGTTCTGCGACACCGACCACCATGCGTCCGTAGGGATGACGTATGCCCAGGTGGTGGAGCGTGTGACGGCTTTCCCGTCGCGCCACGTGGTTGTCACCGGGGGCGAACCTTCCATGCAGCTCACCGACGGATTCATTGATGCATTGCATGCCGCGGGGTGCTTCGTGCAGGTGGAAACCAACGGCACGCTTCCGCTCCCTCCCTCGGTCGACTGGGTTACCTGCTCTCCCAAGGATGCTCCGGTGGTTCTCGACCGCATCGACGAGCTGAAGGTGGTTTACAGCGGGCAGCCGATGGACGGCTACGCGCCGCTGATGGCCATTGCCGCCGAATGGCGTCTGCAGCCATGCGACGTGCCCGGCGATGCCGCCGCTTCCGAACGCCACCTGCGCGCCGCCATCGCCTACACCCTCGCCCATCCCCGCTGGCGCCTCTCCCTCCAGACCCACAAGCTCATCTCCATCCGGTAACTTGCTAAATCATAAGTCTTTTGTTCTGAATCTGTCCTGCTTCCTGAACCACATTATCTTAGTCCGCCCTGATTGTTTATAACATAAATATTTTATTAAAACATATTCAGTTTTTCTTGCGTTTGTTAAGAATATTTTATAAATTGCGACCGGTTCATCCGTTATCATTACTAAAAAACGCCGCTCTTTACCAATCGTGTGATTTTATTATATACAAACCTTAAACTTTAATATTTATGAGGAGATCTATTCTATTGCGGATAGTTATGTGCGGTATACTTGCGTGCGTAAGTATGGCGGCGAGTGCTTCGGTGAATTGGGAAGGGAGCGGGTACGGATTCCGCGAGACTTATGACTTTAAGGTTGGTGAATTGTATTATGGAATCATCAGCGAATCGCGTTCGGAGGTGATGGTGATGAATCCCAACACAATCACATACGACCCTTATCCTGCAACAATGGAATTGACTGACTGTCCGGATTACAGGGTTGTAAACTTTGACGGGAAAATAACAGTGTGGCCCGGTGCATATTATGAGGGGGACATAGTGATTCCGTCACAAGTGGAACATAACGACAGAAGTTATACCGTGGTGCGTATCGGTTATGGTGCTTTTGCGTGGTGCGACAAGCTTACAAGCGTGCAATTACCTGCGACGCTCAGAGAGATAAGATATGGCGCATTCAGCATGTGCACATCGTTGAAGGAAATTGTCATTCCCGATGGAGTAAGGGTTTGTGGCGGGGCGTTCTATGGCTGTTCGTCGCTAAAAAAGGTTGATTTTTCGGGATGTGATTTTCAGTATAATCACTACGACAGGGTGGTGTGTCAATGTCTTTCGCTTGAAACGGTATATCTTCCGAAAGAGTGGTACGATGAGTGTTATCATACGTATCTTGATGAGCTGAATCCGGAGCAAGAGCGTATTTTGGGAGAGTATTATGAGGAATATGATGATTTCCCGTTCGTGAGGTTCGAGCAGGAATCGTCGCTCGGTGACCGGAATATGCCACGTGCGGCACAACCTATGAGTGATGCAGGATTGCCGGAAAGGAATATGAGTTCCAATCCGTGCGAACTGCAGGGGTGCGTGAATTTAAGGGAGATTCACGCGCAGACTTCCCGTCCGCTGGATGTAAGGACAATGCATGCTTTTAATGAAATTGACGGTTGGGAAGGACTATACGCTAGTTGTGTGCTGTATGTGCCTAAGGGAAGTCTGGAGGCATATGAAAGTACGGAGCCTTGGTGTAATTTTGAAAATATTATTGAAGAAGGGAGTTCCGGAGTGGAGGTTGTCCGGCAGGATGACAACATGGCTGTGCGCAAGATTTATGATTTGCACGGAGTGCTGCGTGAAATCCTTGAAGATGGTGAATGCACTCATCTCACCCCCGGTGTCTATATAGAATGCCGCGGTAACACGGTGACAAAAGTTGTGGTGCGGTGAATGATTGTAATCAATACCTTAACGAGGCCGGCAAGATTTATTTTGTCGGTCTCGTTGCTATTTAAAGAGCTGCAAAAGGTGCAGGATGTAAATTTATGGGAAAAATATGGGGCGCGATAGGGGGCGAACGCAGTTTTTTCATTAATTTTGCCGCGTAATTTGTTAACATGACCTCATTTCAGGATATACAGCAGGCGCTTGCCCCCGATCTCAAGCTGCTCAATGAACGCATTGAGTCGGCTTTGTCGTCGCCGAACGAGCTGATGAACAGGGTGGTGCGCTCTTTCCTTGAAAAACGGGGCAAACAGATTCGTCCGATAATGGTGCTTCTCACCGCGAAGCTGCTCGGGACGGTCAACGACGATGTGCTGGCCGGAGCCGTGGCTGTGGAGCTGCTGCACAATGCATCGCTCATCCACGACGATGTGGTGGACGACACGCTCACACGGCGCGGAAATCCCACCATCAACGGTGCGTGGGATAATCATCTGGCCGTGCTGATGGGCGACTTCTTCCTGTCGAATGCCCTGTTGCAGGGGGTGTCGGTGGGTAAAATCGAGGTGGTGCGCTCCATTTCCAATCTGGGGCGTCTGCTCTCCATCGGTGAGCTTGACGAGATTTACACCGCCCACAACAGTCATCTCGACGAGGATACATATTTCGAGATAATCTACCGCAAGACGGCATCGCTGTTCGTTTCGTGTGTGGAGGTGGGTGCCTACGGAGTGGGCGTCACCGACCACCGGCTTGAGGCGTTGCGCGAATTCGCCCGTCTGCTTGGCCTTTGCTTCCAGATAAAGGACGATGTGTTCGATTATTTCTCAGACGAAAAGATAGGCAAGCCCACGGGCAACGACCTTCGCGAGGGGAAGGTGACACTTCCGCTGCTCTATGCGCTTCATCACAGCGGGTCGGCGCAGGCACCGGCAATGATGGAGCTCGCCCGCCAGAGCCAGCTTTCGCCTGCTGAGGTTGACAGCCTCATAGCGTTCGCCATCTCCGAAGGGGGCATCGACTATGCCTACGACACCATGCGCCGGCTGCGCAGTCAGGCCGCGGAGACGCTGGCCATTTTCCCGCCGTCGCAGTGGCGCGACGCAATGCTCACTCTGTTCGATTTCATCATAAGCCGCGAGCTCTGAGGCATCCCGGGCAAGAAAACGGCAGTCAAATTTGATTACTTACTTCACGCAACATTTGCAAATGTTCGCGGAAAAATATATTTTTGTGCTGAAAACTATCCGCCGCCTTAAGCAGTCAGGTTTGCATAGGCCGCGCAGAGGGATTTGAAACAATTTTAAACTAACCATATCCAACCAAAACCAAACCTAATCTGTTGTTTTAAAGAATATATTCGCAATCTTGTGCCGCGAGGCATACCAAAAATTTGTGAATGCTCTGAAACTACGCAACTCAAAACATTCTAACCAACATGGAAGCTAACGAAGCTAACAAAAAGACCAAACGCCCCCGCATTGGTCAGGCGGGAGTGCCGGAATCACAGGCAAACCCTCAGGAGGGACATTATGAGAACCGCTACAACACCTCCAGCGAGCCGTCGGCCGAAGGCGGCAATGCCGAAGGTGCGTCGGCACAGCAGCAGGGTGGCTATCAGCCCCGTCAGCAGGGCGGCTACCACCGTCAGGGTGGCTACCAGCAGCGCCCCTACAACCCCAACTACCAGCGTCAGGGCGGTTATCAGCAGCGCCAGGGCGGCTACCAGCGTCAGGGCGGCTATCAGCAGCGCCCCTACCAGCAGCGCCCCTATCAGCAGCGTCCGGTGAATCAGGATGCCGCCGACAGCGCCGCAGCAACCGAGACAACTCAGACCGAAGGCACAACACCCCAGCAGCCTCAGGGCGGCTATCAGCAGCGCCAGGGCTATCAGCGTCAGGGTGGCTACCAGCAGCGCCCCTACAATCCCAACTATCAGCGTCAGGGCGGCTACAACAATCAGGGCGGCTACAATCAGAACCGTCAGCAGGGTGGTTACAATCAGAATCGCCAGCAGGGCGGCTACCAGCGTCAGGGTGGCTACAACAACCAGGGCGGCTACAATCAGAACCGCCAGCAGGGCGGTTACAACCAGAACCGTCAGCAGGGCGGCTATCAGCGTCAGGGCGGCTACAATAACCAGGGCGGTTACAACCAGAACCGCCAGCAGGGTGGCTACAACAATCAGGGCGGTTACAACAATCAGAACCGCCGTCCCAACGGCCCGGGCAACCGCTTCCAGAAGGGTCCCGTGCGTCAGGGCAAGAGCTTCACACCGCGTCCCAAACGCATTGAATACGAGCTTCCGCTTCCCGATCCGGACGAAAAAATCCGTCTGAACAAATTCATGGCCAACGCCGGCATCTGCTCACGCCGCGAGGCTGATGAATTCATCCAGCAGGGACTGGTGAAGGTGAACGGACAGGTGGTCACCGAACTCGGCACAAAGATCGCGCACGACGATACTGTGGAATACGATGACAAGGTTGTGGCACTGGAGAGCAAATGCTACATTCTGCTCAACAAGCCCAAGGACTGCGTGACAACAAGCGACGACCCCAACGGCCGCACCACCGTGCTCGACCTCGTGAAGGGCGCCTGCAACGAGCGCATCTATCCTGTGGGACGCCTCGACCGCAACACCACAGGCGTGCTGCTGCTCACCAACGACGGCGACCTCGCCTCGAAGCTCACCCACCCCAAATATGTGAAGAAAAAAATCTATCACGTGTGGACCGACAAGGACATTGCCGAAGAGGACATGCAGCGCATTGCCGACGGCATCGAGCTTGAGGACGGCCCCATCCATGCCGACGCCATCTCGTATGCCACCGAGACCGACCGCAATCAGGCCGGTATCGAGATCCATTCGGGCCGCAACCGCATCGTGCGCCGCATCTTCGAGAGCCTCGGCTACCATGTGACAAAACTTGACCGCGTGTACTTCGCCGGTCTTACCAAAAAGAACCTGCCCCGCGGACGCTGGCGCTACCTCACTCAGGAGGAGGTCAACTTCCTCAAGATGGGTTCGTTCGAGTAACACATTTCCTGCATATACAGCATAATGATGAAAAGAACAAAAATAACCGAACTTTTCGCCGATTCCGCCGCCTTTTTGGGCAAGGAAGTGTGTGTGAAAGGGTGGGTGCGCACCCACCGCGGCAACAAATACGTGCAGTTCGTGGCGCTTAACGACGGCTCCACCATCCGCAACCTCCAGCTTGTGTTCGACATGGAGGCCTTCACCGACGAGCAGCTCAAACCCCTCACCACCGGCTCGGCGCTCGCCGCCACCGGCATCCTTGTGGAAAGCCAGGGTAAAGGTCAGTCCATAGAGATTCAGGTGAAGAGCCTTGAAATCTACGGCACCGCCGACCCCGAGGCATACCCTCTGCAGAAAAAGGGCCATTCGCTCGAGTTCCTGCGTGAGATAGCCCATCTGCGTCCGCGCACTAACACATTCTCGGCAGTGCTCCGCGTGCGTTCGGCGCTGGCGTATGCCATCCACCGCTATTTCCAGGAGCGCGGGTTCTACTACCTCAACACCCCGCTCATCACGGCAAGCGACTGCGAGGGTGCCGGTGCCATGTTCCAGGTGACAACCATGGACCTCAACAACCTGCCGCGCACCGAAGAGGGTGCCGTCGACTACAGCTGCGACTTTTTCGGCAAACCCACGGCGCTCACCGTGTCCGGCCAGCTTGAAGGCGAACTCGGAGCTACGGCCCTCGGCGCCATCTACACCTTCGGCCCCACTTTCCGCGCCGAGAACTCCAACACTCCACGTCACCTCGCTGAGTTCTGGATGATTGAGCCTGAGGTGGCGTTCATCGACATCGACGAGAACATGGACCTCGCCGAGGACTTCCTCAAATACTGCATCAACTACGCGCTGGAGCATTGCGCCGACGACCTCGAGTTCCTCAACGAGCATTACGACAAGGAGCTGATCGAGCGTCTGAAATCGGTGACATCCGAGGAGTTTGTGCGCCTCACCTACACCGAGGCCATCGACATCCTCGTAAACAGCGGCCACAAGTTCGAGTTCCCCGTAAGCTGGGGCGTGGACCTTCAGAGCGAACACGAGCGTTTCCTCGTGGAGAAGCATTTCAAGCGTCCCGTAATCCTCACCGGCTATCCCAAGGAAATCAAGGCCTTCTATATGAAGCAGAACCCCGACGGCCGCACCGTGCGCGCCATGGACGTGCTCTTCCCCGCCATCGGCGAGATTATCGGCGGCTCGGAACGTGAGGAGAACTACGACAAGCTCATGACCCGCATCGAGGAGATGCACATCCCCATGAAGGACATGTGGTGGTATCTCGACACACGCCGTTTCGGCACCGTGCCTCATTCGGGCTTCGGTCTTGGCTTCGAGCGTCTGGTGCTGTTCGTTACCGGTATGACCAACATCCGCGACGTCATCCCCTTCCCGCGCACACCCAAGTCGGCCGAATTCTGACATTCCATTCAAAGCCGATACACGACCGCAATCTGAAATAACCGGCGGCGGCATCCATTCCGGATGCCGCCGCTTTGCATCTCGGCAGTTGGGTGGAAATAAAACGAAAACGGATTCCGGAGGCCGCGCGGTGGCTGCGTTCCGGAATCCATTGGTTTCTTTGATGGGGGAGAGTGAGGTGATTTCAAGCTTTAGCGAGCGTAGTGGTGTCAGGCTTTGGCAAGGGGAGCCGGGGTGTTGTACACGCGGGCTGCCAGTTCCTTGTCGAACATGTAGAGGCCGTAGCCGTTGTCGCCGATTTTCTTGAGTGCGTCGATGTATTCGCGGGCTGTCTCTTCCTCTTCAACCTGCTCGTTGATGAACCACTGGAGCATGCTCTGGGTGGCATAGTCCTGCTCCTCGACGGCTGTGGCGTAGATGCCGTTGATCATTGCGGTGACTTTCTTTTCGTGTGCCAGTGTGGCCTCGAAAGCTGCCAGGGGCGATTCCCACTCGGTTTCCACGGCGTCGATGGGGGCGAGGAGCACCTTGCCGTCGCGCGAGTTCACGTAGTTCATGAAGATGGTGGCGTGGTCCTGCTCTTCCTTGAACTGGATTGCAAACCAGTTGGCAATGCCGGAGTAGCCTTTGTTGGCGAAGTGCATCGACATTGACAGATAAAGATATGCTGACCAGAATTCAGCATTGATTTGGGCGTTGATTGCGTCCTCTACTTTTTTTGAGTACATAGAAATATGATTTTTGAGGATTAAGTATTTTCCGATAACAAAACTGTGTTCGTTTGTCCGTTCGGTGCCTCGTCCGTAGGGTCGCGACCTGTCGCGACTGCAACGGAGCGGGATGTGAGATAATTGCCTTAGGTAGCAGTCGCGACAGGTCGCGACCCTACTGTTTGAATATTAAAGTTTTGAATGTCGCTTGAATTGTTGGGCATGGGGCTCGAAGTGTCAGAACTGGTAGCCTATTTTGGCAAAAATCTCGGCGCCGGAGAAGTGCTTTATGAGCACATAGTCGGCGGCGATGCCTATGCGGAGGTTGCCGGAAAGGCGCAGGTTGGCGCCGGCACCGATGTTGACTCCGAAGCGCGATTTGCGTGTGGTCACGTCGTCGGTTTCCGAGGCGTTGTGGTGGAAATTCCAGCTGGAATAGTTGAGCCCGGCGTAGGGATAGATTTCAAGCAGCTGCGACGCGTCGAAGGGGACATGGGCGTTGAGGTTGAGCGTAAGGGCGTCTTTCCCTTTGTGACGGAAGATGTAGTTGGCGCTCGGCGCCAGACGGAAGTGCCGGGAAAAACGGTAGGTGAACTCGAGGCCGGCGAGAGCCGAGGTGTTGTATCCGGCAAATCCGGCGGCGAGGCTGATGGTTTTCTCACCCTTCACTGGAGTTGTGGCTGCTGTGCACGGGGCTGCCGACCATAGGGCTGCAGCCATGCCGGACACGGCAATCAGGAGCTTTGCTTTGTGCATGTGTACTGTAGGACAATGTTAGAAACAAAGTTAGCCATTCCGCTTCATTTAACAAATAAAATAGAAAAAATTTAGCTAACTTCGCAATATGAAAACGCCCTACCGGGTAGTCCGGTTTATTGCGGTCATAGTGCTCTGCGTGGCAGTGCTTGTGCCCGCCGTTGCCTACGTGGCCCTTTCGGTCACGCCGGTGCAGCGCCGTATTGCCCGTGAGGCCGAGGTGCGGCTGTCGCGGCTGCTCGACGCCGATGTGCGGATAGGCTCTGTGGGAATAGCGCCTTTCAACCGCGTGGTGCTCCGGAATGTGACGGTGACCACCGCCCCCGGCGACACCGCTTTGGTGGCGCGCCGGCTCGGCGCCGGGGTGAGGCTGATGAGTCTTGTGACGCCGGGGCCCCTGACGGTGTCGTATGTGGAGCTGATCGGTCTTGATGTGAGGCTTCACAGGCCTACGGCCGACGCTCCGCTCAACATCCGGCCGATTCTTGCCGCTCTGGCTCCGAAGGATAAGAATAAGCCTCCGTCGGAGTTCGATTTCAGGGTTAACACCGTGCTTGTGCGTTCAAGCGCGGTGAGCTACGATGTTGATTCGGCCGCCCATACTCCCGGGGTGTTTAATCTCGCGCATATGTCGCTGCGTAATCTGCGTGCCGACATCAGCCTGCCCCGGCTGCGCAACAACGATTTCATTGTCGATATAAAACGTATGGCCTTTGACCTCCGGCCGGGCGTCAGGCTGGAGTCGCTGTCGGCGCGCACCCATGTGGGGCGCGATGAGCTGCGGGTGGAATCGCTCGCACTGGCGTTGCCGCGGTCGGAGCTGCATATTGCCGATGTATGCCTCCCTTTGGGAGAGGCCGTCGGAGTGGGGCAGGCGTTGAGGTCGGGGCAGACCCGCGTGGAGATTCTGCCTGACAGCCGCGTTACGCCCGCAGATCTGGCCGGATTTCTCCCTGCTCTTGAGTCGTTCGATGTGCCTGTGCATTTCAACCGCTTCACGGTGGAGGGGAATCTCGAACGCTTCAATGCCGATCTGTTCCTGGCCGACGAGGCCGGCTCGTCGCTGCAGGTTGCTGCCGAGGCAGCCAATATGGATCGGCGCGATATGATGGAGATTTCTCCGGCCGATGTGTCGCTTGTTCTGTCGTCGTCAGGTCTGGAACGGCTCGCTTCGGCTTTCCCGTCGATGTCGCCAAAGGCAAGGGGAGTGCTGTCGGCGCTTGGGGCGTTGCGCCTGAATGCGCGCGGCAGCATGTATGGAGATGATTTTGAAACTCGCCTGACTGTGTCGGCCGTGCCGGGAAGCGTTGCGCTTGATGCCTCCGGGACGTTCACCGATGCGCAGCATTGTGCATTGCAGGCGCAGCTGTCAACACCTGAACCTGTGGATGTGGGCGCAATGCTGGCCGACAGGCGGCTGGGACGTTTCGAAGGCACGCTGGATGCTACATTCGGTGTGGACGGAAAGAAACGGAGCGGCACGGCCGGGCTTGTGGTGGACCGTTTCGGTTTCAACGGATACGAATATACCGGCCTGACGGCCGAGGCGACACTCGACGGCGACATGCTCGGAGCTTCGGTCAGCGTGGACAATCAGCCCGTGTCGGCCGACCTGGAAGGGCGGTTCTCGCTGGCACGCAACCATAAGGTGGTGTTTCTCAAAGGGGATGTGGCGCGTTTTGTGCCGTCGCTGCTCAATCTGGGTGGCGGCGAGGGGAATGAATTCGCGGGCAAGGTGGATGTGGATATGGCCGGTGAGCGTTTTGAAAATATGCTGGGGCATATCAGCGTGTCCGACGTCAGTTTCCGCCGCCCCGACGGATCGGAGCTTGTGGTGAACAATGTATCGCTGAACGCCGACACGGCCATGCTCACACTCGCCAGCGATTATGTGGACGGCTCGATGCAGGGGAGCTTCAATTTCCCACGCCTGCCGCAGGCTGCACGCCGCATCCTTTCGCGGGTCTATCCGGCACTCGCGGGTCTTCCTGCCGACCTCCCCGCCGGGCGCTCCCTGAGGCGCGGTTACGTGCCCCCGGTGGCCAACGATTTTACGTTCCGCTTCACCGTGAAAGAGACCGAACGGCTTGCGGACTTTTTCCGGCTGCCCGTGAGTGTGATTTATCCGGTGCAGATTTCAGGCATGTTCAGCGATGCCGAGGGGGATATGGCTCTGGCGGTGGATGCTCCCTATCTGAGGCAGGGCAACAAGCTGATAGAGGACACGCGCCTGTCGGCGTTTATCGACGGTGGCGAGGGGTCCTCGGGGCTTGATTTCACGCTGACGGCACCCACGCAGAACGGCCCGCTGCACCTGATGCTTGACGCCTCGGGCGAGAACGACCGCCTGCGTACCAATCTGCGCTGGGACATCGACCGCGAGCGTGCATACAACGGAAACATCGGCGCTTTGGCCACATTCAGCCGCACGGAATCGTCGACGCTGGTGAGCGAGATAAATCTACTGCCTGGACAGCTGACGTTCAACGATTCGGTGTGGACGGTGAACCCGGCGCGGCTGTCGGCCTACGGGCCGCGTCATTTCGAGATGAGCGGCATGAATGTGCACCGTTCCAACCAGTTCGTGAAAATCAACGGCTCGGTGTCGGACGACCCCGGCGCCATGCTCACGCTCGACCTCCTGAACTTCAATCTGGATTATCTGTTCGAATCGCTCGGAATCGACAAGGTGCAGCTTGGCGGCGATGCCACCGGCACGTTCCATGCCATGCGCCTGCTTTCGGACGAACCGGTGATAGAAACCCCGGGACTGCACGTGAGCGCCATAAGCTACAACAAGGTGGTGCTCGGCGATGCGCTTGTGCGCTCGCACTGGGAGAAGGAGCGGAAGGCCATCACGCTCGATGCCGTGATAGAGCAGCCGCACGGGCGACGTTCGCTGGTGGACGGGGCGATTTTCCCCATGAACGATTCGCTCGACATCACGTTCCGCGTGGACCATGCCAACGTGGGCTTCATGCAGCCGTACATGGAGGCCTTCGCCAGCGACATCTCGGGAACGGCCTCGGGACGTTGCCGCCTGTGGGGCAATTTCAAATACATCGACCTCGAGGGCGACGTGATGGCCCACGACCTGCGCCTGAAGGTGAATTTCACCAACACCTACTACACCGCCTCCGACTCGGTGCACTTCCGTCCGGGACTGATTGACCTCAACGGCGTGACTATCCGCGATGCCGAAGGCCATGCGGCCGACCTCAACGGCTGGGTACGGCACAAGTTCTTCAAGGAGCCGCGCTTCCAGTTCTCCATAACCGGCGCACACAATTTCCTGAGCTACAACGAGACTCCGCGCGAGAATCCGGTGTGGTACGGCAAAATCTACGGCGACGGGTCGGCGTTCGTGAAAGGGGAGCCGGGCCGGATTGATATAAACGTGGATATGTCCACGGCGCCCAACTCCATTTTCACCTTCGTGCTATCGGATCAGGAGGTGGCCGACGAATATTCGTTCCTCACATTCCGCGACAAAAACAGGCTCGGGGCCGAGCTGACCGATACTGTCGTGCTGCGCGACACCTCGATGGACCTCGTCAACCGTCTGAAGGCCATGGTGAATGCCGGAGAGGAGGACGTGCCCAGCGATTACAACATCTCGCTGCAGATGCGGGTCACACCGCAGGCGCAGCTTGTGCTGGTGATGGACCCCGTGGGGGGCGACCGCATCCGCGCATGGGGCAGCGGGCATCTGCGCATGGACTACGGGTCGGCCAACAACGACCTGAAGATGTACGGCACATACACCCTCGACCGTGGCTACTATAACTTCACCCTGCAGGATGTGATCATAAAGGACTTCACCATCAAGCCGGGAAGCGCCATCGTGTTCAACGGCGACCCTTACGGCGCGCAGCTCAACATACAGGCCATCTATGCGCTGAACGCCAACCTCAGCGACCTCGACGAATCGTTCCTGCAGGACAAGGACCTCAACCGCACGAATGTGCCTGTGCATGCGCTGATGAAGGTTACGGGCGACATACGCCAGCCCGAGATTGCCTTCGACCTGGAATTCCCCACGCTTACCACCGACGTCTACCGCAAGGTGCGTTCAGTGATCTCCACCGACGACATGATGAACCGGCAGATAATCTATCTGCTTGCGCTCAACCGCTTCTATACGCCCGAATACATGTCGTCGACCACCAAAGGCAACGAACTCGTGTCGGTGGCATCGTCAACCATCTCCTCGCAGCTCAGCAATCTGCTCGGGCAGATTTCCGACAACTGGAACATCGCGCCGGCCTTCCGCAGCGACCGTGGCGATTTCAGCGACGTGGAGGTGGACGTGGCCCTGTCGTCGCGGCTGCTCAACAACCGGCTGCTGTTCAACGGCAATTTCGGCTACCGCGACAACGCTTTGAACAGCAGTCAGTTCATCGGCGACTTCGACCTTGAGTATCTGCTTGACCGCGAAGGACGCTGGCGCCTGAAAGCCTACAACCGCTACAACGACCAGAACTACTACCTGCGCACGGCCAAGACCACACAAGGCGTCGGTGTGGTGCTCAAACGCGACTTCGACAGCTTCTTCTCCTTCCTCAACCGTTTCCGCAAAAAGAAGAAAACCACCCCTGTCCCCACTCCTGCTGCCCCCAATCCGTCTGCCGCAGTTTCCACTCCCAATTCGGCTGCCGCCACCACCGCATCTGAACAGCCGGCGCCCGTCCCCGCACCTTCCGACACCACGGAAGTCGCCCCGCGTCCCATGCTTCAGTTCAACTCAAAGCCTGCCCCCAAGCCCGTCCCCCGTCCCGGGAAACAATGACGGGGCACTGAGGTAGAGTTGGTCACGACACCAATTCTCCACATTGCTATTAATATAATTCGTGATATTTTCGAAAGCCCGTTGATCGCGAATTATATGTTCGTAATACCGCGGTTGCCATATTCGCCCGTTTGCTGGTAGGGACGCGATTTTTCGCGTCCGCGCTTGGCGTGTAACACCAGCTTTGAAAGCGCCGACGATTGATGCCAGTCGGCTGTTATGGTGAAAATCCTGTGCTTCGGGAGCCTCATGCGAGCGTTGTCTGAGACAACCTAAATTCGAGGCGGACGACCGTTCATTTGCGGACGCGAAGAATCGCGTCCCTACCGCTATTATCAAATGAATATGATTTGGCATGACTACGTAATTCAGGATATCCACATCACTATAATATGAAGGGATTGCTTGAATACTTTCCTCGACGATAAAGCCTAACGCGGACGCGCAGAATCGCATTCCAACGGTTTCGTCAAAAGTAATCTCTCCGAAATAATGTCGTTTTTCAGCACAACAGATTGTAACGAAGTAAATTCCTCCGTTATAGTCGTGCCAGTCAGCCCTGAATTGATGCCTGTTTTCCATTGGCGTTTTTACGTAAATCGTCATTAAGAACAAAGCCATTGATCATGTACTCCTTCAGCACCTGAGTAGCCCACTGCCTGAACTGCACGCCTCGATGCGAGTTGACACGATAGCCCACGCTGATAATCATGTCAAGATTATATATGGGAATCTTACGCTCAACCTGTCGTTTCCCTTCCGTTTGAACTTGTGCAAAAAATGCACAAGTTGAATCGGCGGTTAATTCTCCTTCATCGTAGATTCTTTTGATATGCCGCTGTATGGTCGACCGGTCACGCTGAAACAGCTCCGCCATCTGGTCAGCCGTGAGCCAAACTGTCTCATTATAGAGCCGAACCTCAATCTTCGTCTCACCCCCCTGCGTCTGAAATAGTATAATCTGTCCGCTATCCATACATAAATCAGGATTATTCCGGCTTAACGCTATCTTTTTGTGGCGCCTTATAGAGCACTTGAATAGGTTCCCGAAGAGCTTCAATTAATTTTTGTCTTAGTAATTTCATCTCATCTAAGTCTTTTTCGTTCTTGGGGATGAAGACGTAATAGAAATATTTATTAATATTTTTATTATCTGATTCAGGATAGATTTCTGTGTACTTTACAACTTCATTGGAAATCATAATACATAAACTATCCATTTTTACACGAGGTTTAAACACCGCTTCCGTAACAATAATATCACTAGCGTTAATACCGTTTTTCTCTAATATCGGTTTAACAACCTCTTCAAAACGAGGTTGCCTTATTTCCATCTCCCTATTTTCCACTTTGAAAAAGTGGAAAAACTCATCTCTTGATTTCCAAAGAGGGAAATGAGTATACTGACGACTACTCCATTGTACATAGAAAGGATTTTTGTCTTGTTTCATTAAAAAGACCAAATCATCGTCAGATATATTAGATATTACAATTTTTCCGTCAAGCAATTTAGTTTCCCCTACAACTGAGTCTTTTGTGATAATATTTCGTAAGGCGAGTTCACCATCCGTATCATCCTTCTCATCTGGGAAATATTTTAATGCCATCGTTCTTGCAGCATTATCTAGCAGCCATTGATCATAACTGACTGTGTGATGATTTATGACATAGCGGACCTGAAAATCCTTGACATTCAGTAGCCCTTCGATTTCATTAAGAGAATTACTCTCAAAACAAACAACGTATTTGTTATTCTTATCCTTTTTTATGTGTAAAGCAGATATTAATCTTCTAAGATCGATGCTAGATGTACTATAGCCTGAGGCCCAAACATCCCTACATGCATAGTCAAGTCTGTCAGCATCTATAATATTGCCATGTAATAACGATATAAAACAATTTTGAATCTGATGAGTTTCCTCCTTTTTTCTATAGGTGTTTCCTATAATCATTCTTGCTACTAATTCAGTATCAATATTAATACGCTTTAAAGCATCGCTGAATTCCATAACAGATACGATTGCACTCATGAACTCATGGAAATTAGGTTCATCAAGTCCCATAAGTACATTCAAATCTGTTTTAAACTCCTCGTCTTTTATCTCTGATATAAGGTTTTCTGCAAGGTTGTTCTTCTGACCAAAATATCGCTCAAACGAATGAGAAAAGGGAGCATGACCAACGTCATGCAAAAGACATGCCGCTAAGTAGGAGTCATATATCACTCCTAAAGTAGTTTCAGTTTCCCCCCAATTCTTATTTGCTTTTGCCTCTTTTTTTAGATGTTCTACTATTAACGATCCTATGTGGTAAACGCCCAAAGAATGAATAAATCTATCATGTCTAGCACTTGGATAGACAGAACGTATTGAAGTTTGCTCAACACGACGTAACCGTTGAAATGGTTGTGTATCAATTATATGTTTGATATAATGATCTTCGACCATTATATATCCATGCACAGTGTCTAAAATTCTTTTCATTTGTCTTCTATGGCAGTATAAAAAGTGTGAATTAGATCAGTTATTTCTTTCGGGGGAAGTAAGTTTTGTATTCTCCACTGAATATCTTGAAAATTTCTGATTACAAGGATGTTATTCTCAAACGAGACATGGTTCGCAAATGAGCATCGAAACGCATCTATTGAGATCATATCGGATGTTACTAACAGGGCCGGTTTATGTCGTTCTAATTCAATTGCAATTCGCCGAATATTTTCAAACTTAACACATATCGTATTCCGTTTGATCATATCTTTTGTTATTGCAGCAATTATACTTGAAGAATCAATTTCGTTAAACATTTTATAAAATATTAAAAGAAATTTTTAAAGAGGCATTTCTTGGATTACTTCGCCGTTCAAGAGCTTTCCGTTGGCATGTTTATTCCGTTTGATACCATCGGAACCCCACGTTCCCCATTGCTTGAAAAAGAAACGTGCTCCTTGCTCTTCTACTTGTCGGCGGATATTCATAACCCATGCTTCCTGCATAGGACGTGCTTTAGGACCGCTTTCACCACCTACAATTACCCAGTCAATCCCGGTTAAGTCAAGAATGCCTAAATCTTCAACTAAAGGTTCACAAGATAGGAATTTGACCGAAGCTGGCAAGTTGCGTAAACAGTCAATTCTAAATCGAGAAGACTGAGCTTCAACAGTAACACCAAGCCAAACATTGTCAGGGATTGAATGGGTAGCAAAATATTCTGCCATTCGTTCTGCTCTCTTTGTCAATATCTGGTATCTGTGTTGCGGAGTCCTTTTAATAATGTCAAACATCTTATCCACGAATTCAAATGGGACCTCTTCATGAAAGATGTCGCTCATGGAACACACAAAAATATTATGTGAACTCTTCCATGATAAAGGTTCATCAAGACATCTTTCATGTAATGTCAC